>ENA-USYV01000019-USYV01000019.1-human-gut-metagenome-genome-assembly--contig:-NODE-19-length-142749-cov-10.223036_pt1 | contig 142749 bp, 123 predicted proteins | sample MGYA00250066_ERZ773514 | MGnify/ENA primary metagenome ERZ773514 (study PRJEB29103, sample SAMN06112049) | human gut metagenome | biome: human gut; feature: ankylosing spondylitis patient; material... | reverse complement strand
GGAATACCCCGGCGCATTCGGGCGACCGGAAGAGGACTGCAACTGCCGGTGCGTGGCGCTGACAAGGGCGAAGTGGGGGCTGGATGAAGCCGAATTGCAGACCATGAAGGACAGGGCGAAGTTCTTCGGGCTGGACAAGACGGAGGGGTTCAGGGAGTTTGAGGAGAAGTATCTGAAAGCCGCCGAGGAAAGTGAAAAAGTATTCTACAATCAGGAACGAATTACGAAAAGCCGCGCGTTCGCGGTGGATTCCAAGGTACTTGAAAGCCGAGAATACGCGGACAAATTCGACCTGATGGCGAACAGCCCGCAAGAGCGGCGCGAGTTTCTGAAAGCCGCCAAGGAACTGCTGCAGCATCGTTCCGGGCAGAACGGCGAGGACTTGTACCTGTATAACCGCGATAGGCAGACGTGGGTGAAGTCCGTCACAGGCAGCAAGCCGGGAACGCCGGAGTACACGGAGGAAATCTTCAACGCCATTAAAAAGGCGAAGGAGAAAGGCGAGCAAGTGGTAGCGTTCCACAACCACCCCGGCAGTATGCCGCCGAGCGCGGCAGACATCAACGCTGCATTGCAAAATGGGTATTCGGCGGGCTATGTGCTATGTCATGATGGGACGATTTACAAGTACAGCGCACCCAAAACGAAAATCATTGATGCAATTTATAACAAGCGTGTTGACAGCTTCAAAAAAACAGGTTACAATGAAGGTGATGCACAGCGTAAGGCACTGGAATATCTGTCGGAGTTGTACGATTTTTCTTTCAGGGAGGTGAAGTAACGTGGCAAAACGAGTAGTTTACCGCGAAAATGACAACATTGACTACGAAGAACGCGCAAAGTATGCCGCTATGTCACGCGAAGATCTGGACAAGCTGCTGAAAGAAGATGACGTGATGATTCTCCGTCAGCTTGAAGAAGCTGCCGCACCACTTCCTGAAAAGCCGGAAATGAAGGTGCGCTGCGTAAATGACACAGACCACATCTATCTGAAAAACGGCAAGGTATATAGCGCATACCATTCGGTGACGGGACTTTTCCGCGTGACGGATGACAGCGGCGAAACGTTCCTGTACTCTCCGGAGGACTTTGAAATCGTGGAAGAATATTAAGCACCCTGCCCCCGCAAGGTGCTTTTTTTGATACGTTGAAAGGAGTGCATAAACGTGACCATGACCAGAGAAGAACGAATCCAGCAAATCAGGGACTGCGGGCAGACCATCACCGAGAAGGCAGAAAGCATCTACGGGGATTATGCCTGCCCGACGAACTTGCAGGTGGTCATTACTATGAAGGCGAATGAGCTGCCGAACATCACCGTGAATCGGGAGTTTTTCAGCGACATCATGCTGGAACGCAATGGTGGGCATATCCAGTAACCGGCTTTGAACCATCTTTGAACCTTGTTTGAAACTAAAAATTGCAAGTTGCAAAGAGAAATTGCAACTTGCAATCAACTTAATTCGCGAAAAGCAGCCGCACACCCGTGCAGGCTGTTTTTTAATACATCCAAAAAGGAGTGGTATCATGGACATCTCTACCATGGGAACGGTGCTGGCGATTGTCGTCATCACCTACCTGATTGGCCTGCTCTGCAAGAGCATCGGCAGCATCCGCGATGAGCTGATTCCGGTCATCGTGGGCGCGGCGGGCGGCGTGCTGGGCATCGTGGGCATGTACGTCATCCCGGATTTCCCGGCGAAGGACGTGCTGAATGCGCTCGCGGTCGGCATCGTGTCGGGGCTCGCCTCGACGGGCGTGAATCAGGTGTATAAACAGCTCGGCAAAGCAGAAATTGACCCCGGTGGTGATTGACGATGGCATCAAAAACGGTCAGCGCGGCGGAGGTGGTTGCCCTCTTCCGCCGCGCGCTGGCGGAAAAATGGGGGTACATCTGGGGCGGCACGGGGCAGGTTCACACGCAGCGTGCGCAGGACAGCGCCACCCGCGCGCAGACGATACGCTACGGGCAGCAGTGGGTCGGGCGGCGTGTTGCGGACTGCTCCGGGCTGTTTTGGTGGGCATATAAGCAGCTTGGCGGGTATATGTACCACGGCAGCAACACCATGTGGCGCAAGTACGCCGCCGCCAAGGGGTCATTGCAGGGCGGCAAGCGCACCGACGGTCAGCCGCTCAAGCCCGGCACGTCGGTGTTCCTCACCAAGGGCAGCGACCGTCACCACGTCGGGCTGTACGTCGGCGATGGCAAGGTCATCGAGGCGAAAGGCACGGCTTACGGCGTGGTCGAGAGCAAAATCACCCGCTGGAACGAGTGGGCGGAGCTGACCGGCACGTCTTACGCCGCTGATGCGCCTGATTCGCCCGCTGACACGCCTGCCGCGCCCAACACGACCGAGAACCTGGCGGATGCCGGAGGCGGCGCAAGCCCCCTCCTCACCCTCAGGAACGGCAGCAGAGGGACGCAGGTCAAAGTCCTGCAATACCTGCTGATTGACGCGGGATTCGACTGCGGCAAGGTGGACGGCATCATCGGCAAGCACACCATTGCCGCCGTCAAGGCATTCCAGGCCGCGCACAGTTTGACTGCGGACGGCATCGTCGGCGCGAAGACGTGGGCGGCACTGCTCCAATAACGGCAATCAGGCGCACCTGACGCAAGAGCGGGTGCGCCTTTGTAATTCTCGTCCGAGGGGACGTAAAACACCGACTGCCCACGGGATGCGACCCCGTAGATAAGCGTAGGGCGGTGGAAGGAGAAACACATGACGCTTGCAGAGATTCTCAAACAGAACGGCGTTGCGGAGGACACCATTCGCGCCATCCAGAACGACATGAAAACCGCCAAGCTCTTCACCACCGGCGAGGAGAACGCGGATATTCGCCTCGGAAAGCTCAAAGGAGAACACGAAAGCGTTCGCCAGCAGCTCGAAGCGGCGCAGCAGAAGATTGCCGCCCTCGAAGCCGACAAGGCAGAACACAGCGGCAGCCAAGAGAAGATGGACGAGATGCACAGGCAGCTTGAAGCGGCGCAGGCGGCCCTGCAAAAGAGCCGCATGGATGCTGCTATCCACATTGCCCTCATGCGCGGTGGCGCAAGCGACATCGACTACATGACGTGGGTACTCCAGCAGAAAGGGGACGCCCTGACGCTGGACGACAAGGGAAACATCGACGGATGGGAGAACACCCTTGCCAGTTTGAAGAAAAAGTACCCGAACCAGTTTGAAGCCAGCGGCAAGAAGAACATCATCGAGAACCGTCTGCCGGATCAGGAGGGACACGGGACGCTGTCCCGGAGTGAGATTCTGAAGAAGCCATACGCAGAACGGCGGGAAATTTTCGAGGAGAACCCGGAAGCCTTCCGCGCGGCGATGGCGGCGGAGAAATGACACCATTTTGTTGACATTAACAAAATGGCACAGACCATTTTCGTGAGGTCACGAAAATGATAATGAGGAGGAAAAAATAAATGGCAGTTACCAAGCTGAACAGCCTGATTAACCCCGAAGTAATGGGCGCGATGATTGGCGCGAAGATTGACGCGCAGCTGAAGCTGACCCCCTATGCGAAGGTGGACACGACGCTGGTGGGCGTTCCGGGCGACACCAAGACCGTGCCGAGCTGGAACTACATCGGCGACGCGGAGAACGTGGCAGAAGGCGCGGAGGTGGGGCTCAGCACCTTGACGGCTTCCTCGACTACCTTCACGATTAAGAAGGCGATGAAGGCGGTCGGCATCACGCAGGAAGCCGTCAACAGCGGTCTGGGCAACCCGATTGCGCAGGCGGAAACCCAGCTTGCCAAGGCGATTGCGGGCAAGGTGGACAACGACGTGCTGGACGCGGTGTATATGGGCAAGAATGTCTATGCGGCTTCCACGCTCGCGGCGATTGCCTACGGCGGGCTGGTGGACGCGATTGCCAAGTTTGAGGACGAAGAGGATGGCGTGGACAAGGTGCTGTTCATCCACCCGGCGCAGGAGGCGACGCTGCTCAAGGACAGCGACTTCCTGTCCGCGGACAAGTTCACAGCGGGCGTGGCGGTGAACGGCGCGATTGGCAAGATTGCGGGCGCGTGGGTCAAGAAGTCCAAGAAGGTTAAGCACATCGAGTATGAGAAGGCGTCTGGCGGCACTTTCACCATCACCGACGAAAGCACCGCCGAAGACGCAAGCCACAAGAAGCTGTCCACCGTGCAGCCTCTTTGCGCCGCCGTGCTGAAGATTGGCGACACGGTGAACGCGGTTACGACGGCGAATCAGTACTACCTCTGCCCGATTATCAAGCTGGAGCCCGATTCCCCCGAAACCGAGTACACCGAGGACGAGCTGCCCGCCGTGACCATCTTCCTCAAAAAGGACATTCAGGTGGACGCGGAATGGCTGCCGAAGAAGCAGCAGACCGACGTGACGGCGGCGAAGTATTACGGCGTGGCGCTGACCAACAGCGCGAAGGTCGTGCTGGCGAAGTTCAAGAAGTGATGAAAGGAGGGGGCAAATGTCATGCTGATGACGGTGGAGGAGCTGCGGAAGCAAATCACCACAGATGCAGATGACGCGCTGCTGGCGGCGAAACTGCGCGGCTTTGAGCTGCTGATTCGCGCCTACACGAACAACAACTTCCAGCGCAGGAGCGAACGCTGGACGGGTGACGTCGTGGGACGCACCTTTATGGGGGAAGCGCTTGTCCCCTTCTCCGTCGGCGATACGGTGCAGGTGACATTCTCCCTGTATAATGACGGGCTGTATACCGTCGAAAGCGCAGATGAACTCGCCTTCACGGTCTCAGAGCGTGGCTTGAAGGACGAAATCGACGTGACGGCGACGCTCGTACGCTATCCCGACGATGTGAAGATGGGCGTCGTGAACCTGCTGAAGTGGGAACTGGACAATCGAAACAAGGTCGGCGTGGCATCGGAGACGATTTCCCGCCACGCCGTCACCTACTTCGACCTGACGGGCGAGAACGCCGTCATGGGCTTCCCCAAGGCGCTCATGGGCTTCCTGACGCCCTACATCAAGGCGCGATTCGGGCAAGGGGTGGACAAGGTATGAAGGGCATCGGCGGCAACGTGACAGTCATCATCCAGACCAGCGCGACGACGACAAACGAAATCGGCGAACAGGTGCAGCAGTGGACGGATACGGCGACCCTGCGCGGATGGCTTGACCTCTCCGGCGGCGACAGTAAGTACAGCGTGTACAATGCCAAGGTGCAGGAAAGCACCCATGTCTTTGTGGCGGATTATCAGGCGCTCCCGGCAGACCTCACGGCGGAAAACAGCCGCCTTGTCTGCCGGGGAAAGCACTATGATGTGCTGCTGATTGACAATCCGATGGAGATGGGCAGCGGCTCACAGCTGGAAATCTACCTGAAATACACAGGAGGCGACAGCAATGCCGGTTGAATTTCGGGATTACAGCATGAAAGTCAGCGCGCAGATGAAGGACGCGGCAAAACGCTTCCTTATCGAGGCGGCGCACGAGGTGACAAGCCAGACCATCCGCACCACGCCCACGAAGAAGACGCAATTGCGCGGCTCATGGAGCAATTCCGTCGATGAAAGCGCCATGAGCGCGCAGATTGGCAGCCCGCTGGAGGAATCATTCTGGAACGAGTTCGGCACGGGCAGTCACGCCATCCACGGCGACGGGCGCAAAGGCTGGTGGGTGTACATCGAGGGGCAGCCGCGGGGCGAGAAGAACTCGCGCGTGTACGACAGTCAGCAGGAGGCGGAGGAAGCCGTCCAGTACCTCAGGAGTCAGGGGCTTCCTGCCGTCGCCACCAATGGCGAGGACGCGCATCTGACACTCCAGAAGGTATTCGCGGCGAAGCAGAACACCATCATCCGCATGGCGGAAACGATTCTTGGGGAGGAAATGAAATGACGCAGGAGGCGCTTTCCATCCTCCGCGCGGCGATGGCGGATATGCGCCTGCCCTACGCGCTGGGGCAGTACCGCGCAGCCCCGCTGCCGGAAACGTATTTCGTCGGGCAGTGGGTGGACGCGGAGGGCTTCACCGAGGATGGGCGCACGGACAGCACGATGACCCTGCTGGGCTACAGCCGCGCGGGTCTTGATGCCCTGCTGGCGGCATCAAAGGCGATTCAGGCGCGATTCCCGGCGTATGGCTGGACGTGCATCACGGATCGCGGGTCAGGGCTTGCAATTTCTTTCGCGGTTGCGTCGTTTTTGCCGGATATTGACGGCGCAGCACGGCGCATCAGCATCAATCTGAACATCAAAGAATGGAGTGTGGACGAAACATGAAGGAAGGCAGAAGCGGCGCAACGAGCGCCACGCCCAAGAGCATCGTATTCGGTGCAGGCACGATTCACAAGGGGCTGAAGTACGAGGGCGCGGCGTGGAATTTCACCGATTCGCTTGTCGGCGCAACGTCCGGCGGCTCGAAGGTGTCGATTAAGCCGGAAATCACGAAAGTGGAAGTGGACGGCGTGTATGTGAACACGAAGGAGCTGTCCAAGAAGACCGGCGGAACGGCGACGATGGAGGTCAACTTCATTGAGCTGACGGAGGACGTCTTGACGGCGGCGACGCTGGGCAAGAGCGCGGCATCGACGACCGACACGCGCTTCAACCTCATCGAGGACAAGGCGGACATCGCCGTGGGCGACTACTGGGAGAACATCGCCTTTGTCGGCAAAACACTGGATGGGCGCAACATCATCGCGATTCTGGACAATGCGCTGTGCACGTCCGGCTTTGAGAACGACAACAAGAGCAAGGAAGGCACGGTCGGGACGTACACGTTCGAGTGCTATGCCGGTTTGGACGGCGACGGCGAGACGCTGCCGTGGCACATCTACTATCCGAACGACACCTACGCTGCGTAAACGCAGACCGACGCCAACACCGCCGTGGTGACGGCGCAAATCAGCAGAATAATCAACCACAGGGAGAAAGGCACATCGCTTTTCTCCCCTTTTCTATCAAAAGGAGGAATCACGATGGAAAATGAAGCCTTAACCATGCGCCGCCTGTGCGCGGACGACCTCTTCACGATGATGCGCATCCTGTCCAAAATCGGCGTGAACGACCTGCGCAGCGCCATGCCGACCAAGACCGCCATCCAGCGGGTGCGCGAGGGCAGCGAGAGCGCGGAGAGCCTCGGCGTGACCGTCGCGCTGATGATTGCGGACAAGCTGCTGGCGCGGCTGCCGGACTGCAAGGCGGACATCTACGCATGGCTGGCGGATTTGAGCGGCAAAACGCCCGCCGAAATTGCCGCGCTGGACATGGGCGTGTTCGCCGAGGCGGTATTCACCCTGATGGCAAGCGAGGATTTCCGCGATTTTTTTACGCGGCTGATGAAGCGCTTGGGGCAGACGAAGTAAAGCTGTTCGACATGCTTTACCGCCGCTACAGCGACCCGATGGCGCTGCTGACCGGGATGCTGCGGCGCGGGAGACTGGCGGACTTCATCCAGCAGTGTGTGCGGATGTACAACGAAGAGACGGAAGAGAAGCTGCTGTGGGAAGTGTGGCTGCACAAGTGCTTTGACAAGGGATTCAGCGAATTTCTGCGCGAATACCGTACCCCTGCGCCGGTGGACACGCCGGACTTCACGGCAGAGGACATCCGACACAGCTGGAATCTACTCGACGGCTTCACACCGCCGGGAGAAGGGAGGGAAACGACGTGAGCAGTATCTTTGAACTGTTCGGCTCTATCGTGCTGGATACGAGTGGGGCAGAAAAGGTGCTTGCCAAGGTCAGCAAAGCCGGACAGAAGGTCGGCAGTGTGCTGGGCAAGGGCTTCAAGCTGGCAGGGCAAGCGGCGCTGCAAATGGGCAAGGTCATCGGCACGGGCGTTGCGGCAGGCACAGCTGCGATGGGCAAGCTCGTCAGCAGCGCCATGAGCGCCTACGCCAGCTATGAGCAGCTGGAAGGCGGCGTGAAGAAGCTCTTCGGCGACGATGCGCAGAACCTCGTGATGGAATACGCGCGTAACGCCTACCGCACGGCGGGTCTGTCCGCCAACGAGTACATGGACACGGTGACGAGCTTCTCCGCGAGCCTGATTTCGTCCCTGGGCAAGGATACCGTCGCCGCCGCCGCGTATGCCGACCTTGCCATCACCGACATGGCGGACAACGCGAACACCTTCGGCACCAGCATGGAGGATATTCAGAACGCCTATAAGGGGTTCTCGAAGCAAAACTACACCCTTCTGGACAACCTCAAGTTGGGCTACGGCGGAACACAAAAGGAAATGGAGCGGCTGCTGGCGGATGCGTCGAAGCTCTCCGGCGTGAAGTACGACATCAGCAACTTCTCGGACATCATCGCAGCCATCCACGTCATCCAGGAAAGCCAGAATATTGCCGGGACGACGGCGAAGGAAGCCTCGACGACCATCTCCGGCTCTATCGGCTCGGTCAAGGCGGCGTGGGCGAACCTGCTCTCCGGCTTAGCGGACGGCAATCAGGACATTGACCAGCTTGTCGGCAATCTGTCCGACAGCGTAATGACCGCGGTGGACAACATCGTCCCGCGCTTGCAGACGATGGCGCCGCGCCTCGTGCAGGCGGTGCAGACGCTTGTCTCGACGCTTGCGCCACAGCTTCCGGGCATCATCAGCACCGTTCTGCCCTCCATGATTGAGGCGGCGACAACGCTCATCGGCGGCTTGGCGGACGTGCTGCCGGACTTGCTGGGCAGCATCATCGACGCACTGCCAAACGTCGTCAAGCAAATCGGCGGCGCGCTCAAGAAGCTGTTTCCGTCGCTGCTGAAGACGTTCAAGAGCCTCATCGGCAAGATTGATTTCAAGGGGCTGGGAACGGCTATCGGCAGCGGTTTGCGGTCGATTGTGACGAACCTGCCGGCGATTATGCAGGGCATCGGCGACGCGATTAAATTGGCGTGGGAAAACGTTGGCTATCCGCTGATTGCGGGTATCTTCAAAGGCGTGTTCGGCGTTGACCCGCCGGACTGGCCGGACGTGGCGAAGACCATCAAGGAATCGTGGGAAACCTTCGTGTCAACCGCCGGAGTATTCCTGCGGCTCGTGTTCGGGACAAGCGACGAAAAGCCGACGGAGGAGGAGCTTTCCAAGGCAAAAGAGAACGTTCGGAATTGGTGGAACGGGGTTGTGGAGGCGGTCGGCAACTTCTGCTGTATCGACTTCCACGGCATCGGGCGGAAAGCCAACCTCATGGCGAGAGATATTCAGACATGGTGGAACAGCGTTGCACGGCAAGTCAATTTGGTGCTTGGCTTCACGGTGGAAGAGCACGGTTCGGGCACGCACACGAGTTCCAGCGGCGCAACCATGGGCGGCGGCGGAAGGGAGTTCCAAGAGAAGACCGACTTCTGGGGCAATCCTGTCAGCAAAGAAACGCAAAATGCCGTACTGAATGAAGCAATGAAAGACGTACAAAGAAATATTCTGTACGGGAACACCACGCCTACATTCTTGCAGCCAAAGTACTCCAACACCTACATCGGCGCACCTTCCGCCCACGCTGACGGCGCAGTCTTCTCCAAACCCACCCTCTTTGACACGCACAGCGGCTATCACCTCGTCGGCGAGGCCGGAGCCGAAGCCGTCGCGCCCATCAGCGTATTGCAAGGATACGTCAAAAGCGCGGTGGGTGAGGTCGTGGGCGCAAGCATGGAGCGCAAGCTCGACCAGATGCTTGCCACCCTGCAAAGCGGCTTCAGCGGCATGAATCAGCAGCAGATTGTGCTGGATACGGGCGTGCTTGTGGGCGCAACAGCGGGCAAGATGGACAAGCGTCTGGGGCGGATGGCGCTGCGAAAGGGGCGGAACGCATGATTTACGGGGTAACGCTGGGCGGCAAGCACACCTACCGCGATTGGGGCTTGCTGCCGAAAACGCGCCCGACCATCGCGCCGCCGAAGGTGCGCACAAATTATGTGGATGTGCCAGGGCTGGACGGTGCGCTTGACCTGTCCGAAGCGCTGACCGGGCGCGTGGGCTATCAGACACGGGATTTCTCGGTGGAGTTCATCGTCATTGACGCGCGGAACCGCTGGGATGCGCTGTATTCCGAAATACTGGACGCCCTGCACGGGCAGCGGGTGCAAATCATCCTCGATGAAGACCTCGACTACTCCTACACCGGGCGCGTGACCGTGAACGCGCTGGAGAGCGACCGCAAGACCGCCACCATCAGTCTGAAAGCCGTCTGCGACCCGTACAAGCTGGAAATCACGGGTTCGCTGGATGATTGGCTGTGGGACACCTTCAACTTTGAGGCGGGCATCATCCGCGACTACAAGGCGCTGCCGGTGGATGGCACGCTGACGCTGACGATTCCCGGCACAAGGCGGCCGTGCATCCCGACCATCACGGTCAGCGACGCCATGACCGCCACATTCGGCGGCAAGGAATACGCCCTACACGCGGGTGAGAACCGCGTCAGCGGCATCTGCATCACGCAGGGCGACAACGTGTTGACCTTTACCGGCAGCGGCACGGTGTCCATCAACTATCAAGGAGGGCGGCTATAATGTACACCATCTATGCGGACGATTCGCTGCTCTATCTGCCGGGCGACGAGGAACTTTCCGTCCTGTCCCCCGTGCTGGAAACGCAGTGCAATGCCGCCGGAACGCTGACGTTTGTGCTGCTGCCGGAGCACCCGATGTACAGCGCACTGCACAAAATGCGGACGCGGATTGACGTCCGGCAGGATGACGAAATCATCTGGCGCGGGCGCGTGCTGGAAACGGAAACCGACTTCTACCGCCAGAAGACCGTCACCTGCGAGGGGGAATTAACCTACTTAGTGGATAGCGTCCTGCATCCGTACAAGCTGGCGGATTACGACAGCACGGCGGCGGGGCTGTTCCGCCTGTACCTGACGCGGCACAACGAGGCGGTCAGCGAGGCGCAGCAGTTTCAAATCGGCAATGTGGACATTGAGACGCTGTCCAGCGTGGAAAACACGGGCTACGGCAACACATGGGACGAAATCAGCGGCAACCTCTTAGACATTCACGGCGGCTTCCTGCGCGTCCGCCACGAAGGCGGCGTGCGCTATCTGGACTGGACGAAGGAGAGCGGCACATCGTGCGGGCAAGTCATCCGCTTTGGGGAGAATCTGCTGGACTTGTCCGAGTACGTCTCCGCGTCGGAGGTCGTGACGTGCCTGATTCCATACGCCGGGCAGGGTGACAGCCGGATCACCATCGAGAGCGTCAACGACGGCAAGGACTACATCGAGGACGAAGCCGGAATCGCCCTCTACGGGCGCATCTGGGGCGTGACGGAGTTCGACGCGAAGGACGCGTCGAAGCTGCTGGAAATGGCGAAGGGGAACCTGCAAAAGCGCCTAAAAGAGACAATCACCATCACCATCAGCGCGGTGGATTTGCACCTGCTGGATGTGAATGCGGAATCGTTCCGCGTCGGCGACAAGGTGCGCGTCGTCTCCCCGCCCCACGGCATTGACGCGGAATACACCTGCACGGCGATTTCGCTTGACCTCGTCAGCCCCGACCAGTCCGAATACACATTCGGCACACCAGAGACGGGCATGGCAAGCACGACCGCCGCGACCAACAAAGCGGTGGAGGTCGTAGACACGTCGGTGGAGTACCTGCGGCAGATTGTCAGCGACCAGAACACGCACCTGCTCATCACCGACGGGCTGATTACCGCCTACGCGCAGAAAACCAACGAGAACACCAACACGCTCAACACCGTGCAGACGACGCTGAACGGCATCAACGGCACACTAACCAGCTACGTCAGTATCATAGACCGGCACACGCAGGACATCATCACCGTCAAGACGACGCTGGACGGCATGAGCGGCACGCTGGAAAACAAGGTCAGCAAGGGCGATGTGGTGTCCGTCATCAACCAGTCGGCGGGCGCGGTCAAAATCAGCGCGGCTTGCATTGATTTATCCGGCTATGTGACGGCAGAACAGCTTGAAACAGTGCAAGCATGGGCGGAAAACTTTGTCGGCGATTCCATCAGCGGGCAATACATCACCGCGGGCAACGGCGACTTTGACGAGCTGACCGCCGGGCAGGGGCTAATCACGACGCTGGACGTTCCGGGAACGCTGACAGCAAGTAGCTTAACCGTCGGGGAATCGTCGGCAGGCTGGCAGAAGCAGACCGTCGTCACCGCGATCAACGACGCGCTGCGCGTGAGCAAAACGTCCCAGACCATCACCTACGCAACACCGGAAGGCGGCGAAAACACCATCAACGTGCTGACGAACGTGCAGGTTTTCACGGGCGGACGTTACAGCACGAAGGAAATCAGCTATATCGGCGCGGGCGCGTCGGAGTAAGGAGGGAGAAGCCTATGGAAACCATCACGATGGAGAAGAAGACCGTGCAAGCCATCCTGAATGCGCTTGCCACGGTGGAGGTGCGCGGCGCAAGCAACCTGAACGCACTCTTGGCGAGCATTCAGGCGTTGGAAAAGGCACTGAAGGCGGAAAAGGAGGTTGAAAGCGAGTGAACGAAAACGATTTCGCCAGCAAACTTGAAACCATCGCCACCGGCGTGTACGGCAAGGACATCCGCGCCGCGATTCATGACGCGCTGGAATGGCTGAAAGAGAACGGCGGGAGCGGCAATCAGCAGACAAGTGAGAAGCAGAAGACGGTGTACTGCTGGGGGGACAGCCTGACGGAGGGCGTCGGTGGCTGGCTGGCAACCCCGGAGGGCATCCAAAACACGATTGTCAGCGCATACCCGGACATGGTGGCACGGACATACCCGTGCGTCAACCTCGGCTGCCGCGGCGAAACCATCCAGACGATTATGGCACGGCAGGGTGCAGACCCGATGATGGTCGGCGGCTTCACCATCCCGGCATCAGCGGACGAAAACGTCATTGTTGGCTACCTGCGCGGCGGCTACTACGATGACAACCGCCTTGGGCTTGCGACGGAATCCGGCGACGTGGCACAGCCGCTCAAAGAAACCGAAGCGGGCGTGAACCCCTGCGTCATCGCGGGCGTGGAGGGCATCCTGTCCCGCGACTACACCGCTGATTCCGATGGGCGCTATGCCTACCGCTTCCACCGCCTGACGGACGGCAACGCAAAAGCCGTCCCGGTCGATACGCCGATTGAGACGTACGCCATGCGCTACTACCGCAACGGGTACGCCGTGATTTGGATGGGCGCGAACGGCGCGGTCAGCTCGCACACGGCATACATCCAGAAGCTGAAGGCCATGATTGCGTACGGCAATTACAGCAACTACATCGTCGTGATTGCGCGGGAATACGTCAAGCAGTGGGTTTTCGAGGACACGAACAGCATTGCCAAGGCGCTCACCGATGAAGACGGAACGTGCCACCTGCTCTACCTGCCGGACGAGCTGGTCAGCCGCGGCTATGCGCTGGCGGGCATTGCCGCGAGTGCGAACACGCCGGACACCTCCGCATGGACGACGACGGATGCCATCAAGAAGGATGCGCCGCTGCTGATGTACTCCTCCGGCGGCAGCACCGAGGACAAGTTCGAGACGCTGCACTTCTCCGCGTACGGCTACAAAGCCATCGGCAAGCTGGTTGTGGAGAAGCTGGGGCAGCTCATTGCCGCGCAGAAGTCAGACATCGGCGGCGACGATACGCCCGCCGATGACGGCTACGTCAAGAACGGCGAGGATGATTACGGCGCATACGCCTTCAAGCTGACGCGGGCAATGATCGGCACGGGCGAGGTCTTCAGCACCGGCTATAAGCCGCACGACACGGAAAAGAACTGGACGATTGCCGTCCGCTTCAAAGACGACATGGTGATTGCCGATGGTGCGCTTGGGTGCGTGTTTGAATCGCGTGAACACTTTTCGAGCGCGACGGAAAAGAAAGACACCTGTGCTTTCCTGCGCATCAGTGTCAATTCGTCCGACAATTCAAGAAACTACTCTTTCGCTGGCGGCTTCGGCGCGTTCTCCTTCCCGTTCGACAATGCACCGGGCTACACCGAGCCGACGGACGGCTACCACAACGCGATTGTCCGCAAAGAAGGCGGAAACTACACGTTCTGGCTGGACGGCGGCAAGGCGTATAACTCAGCGCTTGATTATACGATTCCCGCCGACCACTACACGGACGAGCCGCTTTATCTCTTCGGGCGCGTGGAGAACGGGAACGTCTATCAGCTGATGACGGGCGAAATCAGCGACTTCCGCATCTACAAAACGGCACTGAGCGACACGCAGGTTACTGCGCTGGTGGCGGCGCTGGGACAATACTGACAAGGAATTTCCGGGGAGGGGCTTCCCCCTCCCCTCTACCATGTGGGAGGAATCATCATGAAGGGCATCACCTTCGGGAATCTTCATACATATGATGATTTGCAATTGATTCTCACCACAAAAGAAATCGGCGCTCCCGCCGTGAAAAACAAAAAGATTGACATTGAGGGCGCGGACGGTATGCCTCTGCACCGTCACGGCTGCCGGACTTGTCCACTTTGCTCGGTACAGGCTCGGCAATACATGGTCAGACGCAGTGGCTAATACATGGCTGCCAATTGATATTTCGTTCATTCTCGGATAAATACGCGAAAGAAGGAACAAAGGATGATGGATACTATCATTGTTGCGGCAATTTCTCTGATTGGCACGCTGGCAGGCAGCTACTTCGCCAACAGCAAGACAATCGCCCTGCTGTCCTACCGCTTGGAGCAGTTGGAGCGCAAGGTAGAGAAGCACAACTCCGTCGTCGAGCGGACATTCCAGTTGGAGAACAACGTGCAGACCGCGTTCAGCCGGATTGACGAGATCCGGGAAACGCTGCACGAGCATCAGGAGACATAAGAAAAGCCGGGATGGCGGCGGAGGGAGAAATCCTCTGCGGCTGTCCCGGCTCTTTTTCTGATGCGGTTTTTAAGCACGGGTGTTTCACATTTGTTTAGGAATTACAGCGTAATATTAAAATTGCGTTGTAATTTCCGTTTATGCTGGACAGTCATTCTGGATAATGCTATAATGCAGGTGGGATGATAAAGAAGGAGGCGAGTTGTCTATGCAGTTAAGCAACTATAAGCAATGTCTTGTTGGAACGGTTCAGCTGTATAATTCAAAGCTGAAAGAGCACATTGGGGAAATGTTTGCTAAGAACAAGATTTCCTGCGACGGTGTGCAGCAAGTCGAGATGTTCGACGCGCGTCCGGCCGTTAATGTGACTAACTTGCAATTAGAAGAGCAGATTGCAAGATGTTTGACTGAAAGTGAAAAAGCAATCCGCCTTTTTGAAGATTGGGAATACGAAAAAGATTATCGCTATTCAGCCGTTTTCACAGCGGATGACTTTAAAACAGTCAAAAATGCGGTGGATGGTATTCCGACGCTGGAAGCCGAGCAAAACGAAAGTGAACGAACTGTCGGCTATGACGCACCTGAACCGCTTCCGGTGCGGCGCGAGCTGGAAGAACAGGTTATGATAAAGTTCTGCTTCGCTTTTTCAGCTGTTCACCCGCAGAGCGGAGAAGAGATGCTTTTGAAATACCCGGTGCTTGTCGTGCTTCATCAGAAACATCAGCTGATTGAAATGCGCTTTGATGTGTTAAAGCAGTATTTCCAGACACAGCAAGGATTTTATTCAAAACTTGTTCAGAAGATAAGGGCGTATCTCAAAGAAAAATTGGCAGTAGAGTTAGTGCCTCTTGAAATGAGCTTCATGAAAGAGACTGCCAACGATGAAGTAAAACTGGTAGCAGAACACATGAATATGGCTTCCGGCGGTCGCGCCGTCTTGGAAGTCGGTGATAACGAGGAGTGGGTTCTGCCTTTTATCGGGGAACTGAAATCGCTGATTCAGGAGTATCATGCAGAACTCGAAAAAGTGCCTGCATTGGAGGATGCTTTGAATCAGTTCGTCTATGAAAAAAGTGAAATGTCCGAATTTCCATGGATTGAGCTGTTATGGTCGAACGAAATCAAGACAAGATCCGTGCGGGCCAAATTCACTTTCAACTATGGTAACAACGGGTTTGGTCTAATCCAGCATTACTATAATGCTGTTCTAATCGGAAGGGAGAGGATGGATCGTGTCATTGAACACATTAGCGCCAATAGACCGTGTGATTGCTAATTATGTAGACGACAAGACCTTGCGTACTTCCATAGAAGATTTTTTTCTGCATTATAAGAAGGGACAGTGGCTCTATCCAGCTGTGTTAGTCCAGAAATTTAGATGTCCGCTTGGCACCAGTTATCGGATTATGCACGACATGGAGAAAGAGGGCTTCTTGAAGTCTTATTATGAAATGGTGTGCCCTTGCTGCGGCTATTCAGCGCTGAAAGTGGAAGTCTTTAATCAAATTCCTGACTACATTATCTGCGAACGCTGTGAAACGGAATTTTCTGCGATAGAAAATAGCCGAATTATTTTTCAGGTGATTCACGATGTCAGATAACATGGATTTGTATACTGCTGTTCGTGTACTGGATAGTGTTGATGATTCCAAACTGCGCAACGAGAACGTTTGCCGAATGACAGAAGAACAAATAGCGGAGTATTCCAAGCAGCTTGATTGCGTAAAAGGGCTTAATGGCGGCAACGCAACTGCAAAGGAAAAAGGTGAAGCATTGGAAATGTTGGTTCGGATGCTTCTTAAATACTCCGGAAACTTGTTTGAAGTCAAACAAAACGTTCGGACAGGCACAAATGAAATTGACATTGTGTGCGAAGCGACATCTATGGGGAAATATCTACAAAGCCGAAACTTGATTCTCAATTATCCCTCGTTTTTGGGTGAATGCAAAAACTATGGCAAGAAGGTCGGCGTTACTTACGTCGGAAAGTTTGCCTGCTTAATGCAGACAACTGCATATCGTCTGGGCATCCTGTTCTCTTATCATGGCGTTACAGGGAAAGGATGGAATGATGCACAAGGGTTGATTCGCAAGTTCTATCTGAGCAGGGAAGATGTAGAAAAACGGTTTGTCCTCGTGGATTTTTCCATTCGCGAATTTGAGTTAATTACGCAAGATGTCACATTTCTTGACATTCTGAACAGCAAAATCGAAGCGCTGCGGCTTGATACGGACTTTTCGAGATTGCTAACCGCCCATCCCGCCGCAGCAAAAATTGAACACTGCCAATAGGCAAAAGAATCAGGCAGACATAGGAAAAAAGCCGGGGCTGCGGAGGAGAATTTTCCCTTGCAGTCCCGGCTTTTTCTTACGCCTTCCAAATGTACCCGCATTGCTGGCACACGCCCATGGTGACGGCGACGTTCTTCGTCTTGTAGCGCTTCGGCGCATTTCAATCCACGCTCCCCCGCAGAGAGCGACTGCATCGTTGGTTGATAACCTATGCGGACGCGTTGGCGCTTTTGCACTTCGGGCAAATCATGGTGATTCCTTCTTTCTTTAATGTGTAGGGGCGACAACTGATATTATACACCCAAACACACCTTTTCACCATATCCATTCTTGTAAATAGCAAAAAATTCTTCGGTGATTGTCCGAATTGTTTTGGTGATTGATTGGCGGTGGCAGGGCGGCTGCTGCGGGGTGATTTGGGAGCCGTTCGGTGCGCTCGACGCCATCACCCGGCTGCACCTGCAAGCCCTGCTGACCGAAATCGCAACGAAGAAGCGCCTGACGATTCTCTTCGTCACGCACGACGTGGATGAGGCGCTGCTGCTGTCGGACGCGATTCTGGTCATGGGCACTGCGCCGGGGCGAATCCTGCGGCAGTACACGCTGGAAGAACCGCGGCCGCGTACGATGCGGGTGCTTTCGCAGCCGGAGTTCATCCGCGTCAAGGGCGAAATTCTGACACTGCTGGACAAGGAGGTGACTGCCGATGCGTGAGGGCAAGAAGCATCCATTCGCCATCAACGTCTGGCGCTGGGGGCTGCTGATTCTGCTGCTCGTTCTCTGGGAAATCGGCGCGCGGCTCAAGTGGATTGACCCGTTTTTCTTTTCCAGCCCTTTGGAGATTGCCCGAACCGCCGTCATTAAGTGGCAGGGCGGCACGCTCTGGCGCGACATTGCCTATACGGGCGCATCAACGCTCCTCGGCTTCGTGCTGGGAACGCTCATCGGATCAGTGGTCGGGCTGCTGTTCTGGTTCTCGCGCCCCGTAGCGCAGGTCGCCGAACCGTGGTTGATTGTGCTGAACGCACTGCCGAAACTCGCACTCGCGCCCGTGCTGGTCATCTGGTTCGGCATCGGCTTCCTGTCAAAGGTGATTCTGGCGTTCCTGATGACCGTCGTCGTCGCCGCCATGTCCGCATACAGCGGCGTCCGCACGGCTGATTCGGCGCTGGAAACGCTGATGATTTCCCTCGGCGCGCGGCGGATGCAGATTTTCACCCGCCTGATTGTGCCATCCGCCATGCCGAGCATCATCACCGGCCTGCGGGTCAACATCGCGCTGGCGATGGCGGGGTCGATTGTCGGCGAGTTTATTGCATCAGACCGCGGGCTGGGGCGTATGATTGTTTATGCCGGCACGACGTTTGATCTGAAGCTGGTGTGGGTCGGCGTGACGGTGCTGTCCATTCTATCCGTGCTGATGTACGCATCGGTCGTCCTGCTGGAAAAGGTGCTGATGCGGCACTGGCGCGGCGCGGTAACCGAATAATCAGAAGGGGGAATTTCCATGAAAACCCGATTGCTCTGCTTCCTGATGGTATTAGCGCTGCTCCCCTGCCTTGCGCTGGCGGAAGACGCGCCGCAGAAGCTCGTCGTCGCCGAGCCGGTGCACCTCATCGGCTATCTGCCCCTGTATGTCGCGATTCACGAGGGCTATTTTGCGGATGAGGGGCTGGACGTGACGGTCGTGCAGGCGACGGGCGGCGCGCATGTGACTGCGGTCGTCTCCGGCGACGCATTCGCGGTCATCGGCGGCGTAGACAGCAACAATTTTGCCAATCAGGGCAATGCTGATCCCATCGTCGCCATCGTCAACTGCGTCAACCGCGCCAACGTCTACCTGTTCGCGCGCGCGGGGCTCTCCCCCGCATCCGACAGCGACGAGGATATGGCAGATTTCCTCCGCGGCAAAATCATCATTGCAGGGCGTTACGGCGGTTCGCCGAACGTGCTGACACGCTACCTCGTCAAGCGCGTCGGACTTGACCCCGACACGGACGTTACCTTGCTGGAAAATGCCGACGCCGCGACCGTCACCGCCATGCTGCAATACGGGCAGGGCGACATTGGCAACGGCGGCGAACCGCAGATTTCCGAGGGCGTGACGGCGGGTATCTTCGAGGAGCCATTCGTCGCCTTCCCCGATTTGGGGGACTACGCCTATTCGGTCATCGGCGTGAAGCGCTCGACGATGGAGCAGCAGCCTGAGACGTGCCTGCGGTTCGTGCGGGCGATGATGAAGGCGCTCAAGGCGGTGCAGGATGATCACGAACTGGCGGCGCGTATGCTGGAACTGGAATTTCCGACGCTGACGGAATCCGGGCGACAAGCTGCGCTGGAGCGTGCATACGCTGACAACCTTTGGAGCGCGGACGGCATCATTTCGCGTCAAGCGGTGGATACGCTGATGGAAGTGGTGATTTCCTCCGGCATTTTCGACGGGACGTACGACGTGGATGAGCTGATTGACATGCGCTTTGTGGAGCAGGTCATGCAGGAAAGTGCGCAGGAGTAAGGGAGGTTCGCCGTCAGACGAAGGTGCTGGCGGCGAGTTTTTCTGCATGTCCAAATATAGCTTTCAGCACATCCCCTTTTGTTTCTTAGATCCGCCGGAATTTACCTTTTGCGTCTGCTTTAGTTCACTGAAGTAGGGGAAAAAGTAGGGGAAAAAAGAGCCTTCAAACCCTGTGAAATCAAGGCATTGCGGATTTGGCAGTAGGGAAAAAGTAGGTGAAATCGGCAAAAACGCATTTTCGCCCCAAAAAACACTTCTATTTTCATCACAATGAAAAACCCGGAAGCCCTTGCAAATCAAGGCTTCCGGGGAAAGTGGGGTTAAATGGGCTCGAACCATCGACCTTCACGATGTCAACGTGACGCTCTAACCAACTGAGCTATAACCCCATCTGTTTGCTGTCAGTGCTTTAAGAAGAAGCGCTGTCAACGTTTGATAGTATAGCAGAGAATCGGCAGATTGTCAAGAGGATTTTCGGAATTTTTTGCGGTTTTTTTTGCGCACTTTTTGTAAGTTAGAGCGGCACCACCTTCAGCGTCAGCTCCAGCTTCCCCAGCACGCGCATTGCCTCATCCAGCTTCACATCCAGTCTGCCGCTTTCCAGCCGTTCAACCGTTTCCAGTGGAACACCGCTCATGTCCGCCAGCAGCGTCAGGCTAATGTTCTTTGTCTGCATTGCTTGCCGCATTTCGCGCATGATTGCGTCGCTCAATTCTTGTTCCATAACTTGCAAATCGTTCATGACTATTATCCCTCTTTCTTTCAATTTCCTTACATTATGATACCACGTAGTTCTTCGCCATGTCAATTCCCTCTTTATTTCGCTTTTCCCGCCGCCTTTGCAGGAATCTCGCCCTTTTATCTCGAATATAGAAAAGTGGCGGATTTTCTGCTTTCCGCCTTGATGACTGCATTGTTCGCGCACACGCGCAGAAAGAGGTATTATTATGCCGAATCAATCCCAAAAGCCCGTCGATATTGGCGGACAGGCTGTTCTCGAAGGTGTCATGATGAAGGGGCCGGACGCGATTGCCATCACGGTGCGCCGCCCGGACAAGACGATGGTAGTGGACTACAAAAAGTCCAAGCCGCTCAGCAAGAAGCACAAATGGATGGGACTGCCCATCATCCGCGGCGCGGTCAACATGGTCAACATGCTTGCGATGGGCATGACGACGCTGGAAACGTCCGCGAAGATGCTCGGCACGGAAGAGGAAGAGCCGACGAAGTTCGAGAAGTGGCTCGCGGCGAAGCTCGGCAAGAGCATTGACAAGGTCGTCATGGGCGTGGCGATGGTGCTGGCGGTGCTGCTGAGCGTCGGGCTGTTCATCGTCCTGCCGTCGCTGGCGGAAAAAGGGATGCTGTCGCTGGGCGCGTCCGGCACGGTCGCGACGCTGATCGGCGGCTTGACGAAAGTGCTGATTCTGATTGCGTACATGATTTTCTGCGGCATGGTGCCAGATGTGCGCCGCACGTTCCAGTACCACGGTGCGGAGCACAAGACTGTCTACTGCCATGAGCACAACCTTCCCCTGACGCCCAAGAACGCCCAGCAGTTCACGACCCTGCACCCGCGCTGCGGCACGGCGTTCCTGCTGATTGTCATGCTGATTTCCATCGTTCTGTTCCTCTTCGTCGGACGCGACATCACCAATGCCGCCCTGCGGATGCTGGTGCACCTGTGCCTGCTGCCGGTCGTGGCGGGCGTGAGCTACGAGGTATTGAAGGGGCTGGCGCACTCGGAGAGCAAAATCGCGAAGATTCTGCGCTGGCCGGGCTTGCAGCTGCAGCGTCTGACCACCCGTCAGCCGGACGACGGAATGCTCGAATGCGCCATCATTTCCATGAACGTCGCGCTGTATGGGCTGCCGAAGGACGCGCCGCGCACGGAAGAGGGTTGGGCGATTCTGACCTCCTACGAGCAGAGCGAGCCGGACTACGTTTTCCCGCAGAAGGGCGAGGACAAGCAGTGAATCCGCGCGCTTTGCTGAAAGCGACCGCGTCCGCTTTCCGGAATGCCGGGATTCCCGATCCGGAGGTGGACGCGGCGCTGCTGCTGTCCCATGTGACGGGTCAGCCGCCTTTGTCCCTGCGTCTGGATATGACGACCGTGTTGTCTGCCGACGTGCTGACCCGCTTCGACGTCCTTGTTTCCCGCCGCCTGACCCGTCAACCCCTGCAATATCTGCTCCACACGCAGCCGTTTCTGGGGCGTGATTTCTATGTGGATGAACGGGTGCTGATTCCGCGTCCGGAGACGGAGCTGCTGGCGGAACGTGCGATTGCAGCGCTGCGGGAACATCCGCATCCGGTCGCGCTGGACTTATGCTGCGGCAGCGGTGCGCTGGCGGTGTCAATGGCGCTGGAGGTTCCCGGCGCGCAGATACACGCTGCGGATTTATCCCCCGATGCACTGGCGGTCACGGCGAAAAACGCGGAACTGCTTGGCGCGTCCGTCACCCTGCATCAAGGGGATTTGTTCGCTGCCGTGCCGGAAATCGCGTTTGACGTGATTGTCAGCAATCCGCCCTACATTCCCACTATGGATTGTCTAACCTTGCAGGAGGAAGTCCGCCGTGAGCCGCTGATGGCGCTGGACGGCGGCGCAGACGGTCTGAATTTCTACCGCCGGATTGCATCGGACGCGCCGAAATTCCTGCGTCCGGGCGGCATACTGCTGCTGGAAGTCGGTTTTGACCAGGCCGAAGCGGTCATGGCGCTGCTGGCGGATTTTGCGGATGTGCAGGCGCACGAGGACTATCAGCACATTCCCCGAATGATTGAGGCAAGGAAGCATGTTTGAGAAATACCCGTTGATTGTCAGCCGCTATGAGGAACTGAGCGAAGCGATTGTCCAGCCGGACATCATTGCGGACACGGCGCGCTATCAGGCGTACCTGAAGGAACGGGCGGCGCTGGAGGAGCAGGTGACGGCGTGGCAGTCGTACCAGTCGCTTCTGCGCCACCGTGAGCAAGCGCAGGAAATGCTGTCCGACCCGGATCTGCACGAGATGGCGGCGGAGGAATTGCAGTCGCTGACGGCGCAAATCGCCGAGGCGGAGCAGCAATTGCGGATTCTGCTCCTGCCGCGCGACCCGGACGACGACCACGCCGTCATCATGGAGATTCGCGGCGGCGCGGGCGGCGAGGAATCGTGCCTGTTCGCGGCGGAGCTGATGCGCATGTACATCCGCTATGCCGAGCGGCATCACTTCCGCGTCGAGCCGATTTCGACGACGGAGACGGAGTTGGGCGGCATTAAGGAAGCGGTGTTCAGCATCGCGGGCAGCGGCGTTTTCGCGCGCATGAAGTACGAGAGCGGCGTCCACCGGGTGCAGCGTGTGCCGATTACGGAGTCCAACGGCAAGATTCAGTCCTCCACCTGCACGGTGGCGGTGCTGCCGGAAGCGGAGGACGTCGAATTGCAGATTGACCCGAAGGATTTGCGGATTGACGTGTACCGCTCGACGGGTCACGGCGGGCAGTGCGTGAACACGACGGACAGCGCCGTGCGGATTACACACCTGCCGACTGGACTGGTGGTGACGTGCCAAGACCAGAAAAGCCAGCTGAAAAACCGCGACACGGCGATGCAGGTGCTTCGCAGCCGCTTATTGGCGAAGATGCGCGCGGAGAAGGACGCCGCCTACGCGGAGAACCGCCGCGTACAAGTCGGCACAGGCGACCGCAGCGAGCGCATCCGCACCTACAACTTCCGCGAGGGCCGCGTGACTGATCACCGCATTGGTCTGACCCTCTACCGCATCCAAGACATCATCGACGGCGACTTAGACGAAATCATCGACGCGCTGCACGCGGAGGAGATTGTCGAAAGGCTACGGGAAATGAGGTGACCCAAGGGGCGCTGCCCCTTGACCCCGCAAGGGAGTTCCTCCCTTGACCCTTTTCGCGATTGAGTTGGTCGCATTTTCATGCTTTGCCCGCGTGTTTGTCCGGGTACGGCATTCCGAATTCCGCATTCCGAATTAAAAAAGAAGGGATATTATGACCCAAGTTCTCTCCCCCACCCCCGAAGCCCTCGCGCTTGCGTCGCAGCTGCTCCACGACGGGCAGCTTGTCGCCTTCCCGACCGAAACGGTGTACGGATTGGGCGCGAACGCCCTCGATGCAAAAGCCGTGCTGAATATCTTCGCCGCGAAGGGGCGTCCGGCGGATAATCCGCTGATTGTCCACGTCTACGACCGCGCGCAGCTGACGCCCCTGTGTGAGGTGTCCCCGCTGGCGGAAAAGCTGATGGATGCTTTCTGGCCGGGGCCGCTGACGCTGATTCTGCCGCGCAAGTCCGCCATTCCGGATGAAGTCGCCGCCAGTCTGCCGACCGTCGCCGTGCGGATGCCGTCGCACCCGGTTGCGGCGGCGCTCCTGCGCGCCTGCAAGCTGCCGATTGCCGCCCCCAGCGCGAACCGCTCCGGCAAGCCCAGCCCAACCACGGCGCACCATGTGCTGGTGGATATGGACGGGCGCATCCCGCTGATTCTTGACGGCGGCAGCTGCGATGTCGGTGTGGAATCCACCGTCTTGGACGTGACGAGCGGTGCGCCGTGCATCCTGCGTCCCGGCGGAATCACGAAGGACATGCTCGAAAGCGTGCTGGGGCATGTGGACGTGGCAGGCAGTGTCCTGCGTCCCTTGCAGAAAGGGGAAAAGGCGCTTTCCCCCGGTATGCGCTACAAGCACTACTCCCCCGATGGTCAGGTGACACTTGTCGAGGGGGCGGAGGCGGATGTGGTCGCCGCCATGGCGAAGCTGGCCGCCCATGCCGACGCGCAAGGGCATCGCGCGTGCGTGATGTGCTTCACGGAACATATGGATGCGCTCAAAGACTGCCATCCGCACGACATCGGCTCGCGCGACAACGCATCCGAGGTCGCGCACCGGCTGTTCGACACCCTCCGCCGCTTGGATGAGGAGCACATGGACGTGATTTTCAGCGAGGTTGTGCCGCCGGAGGGCGTTGGGCTGGCTGTCATGAACCGGCTTGGGCGCGCCGCGGCGTTCCACACCATTCAGGCGCGCGACGTGCTGAAAGATGAAGAAGCGTAACGCAAGATTTACAATCTGCACATTTACAGACACGGCTTTTTCATGATACAATAGGAGGGAAACCACCCACAGGAGGGCTTGACCATGTTTGATGAAATTCTGCAATGGTTCTCCAGCCATTTGTCGAACCTGACCGACGCGCTGGTGTACTGTGCCATCGCGGGGGTCACGCTGATTGGCGTTTTCAAGTGCCTGATTCCCCTGATTACCACAACCCACGCCTTGCGCCGCGCTATCACCCGCTTGCAGCAGGATGCCGGCACGCGGCAGGGCACACCCGTCTGGCAGGAAAAACGCTTTATGGGCAATCGGCTGAAGAACTGCTGGCTGCGCTTCCTGCAAAACGCCGAGCAGCTTGACCGCCGCGGTCTGCCCTGCAACGTTGAGGACTACATCAACGACGATACCGTCATCCACGGGCCGGGCAATGCGCAGTTGGCCGATCTGATTCCGGGTCTGCTGACCTCTTTGGGCATTTTGGGCACGTTCATGGGCATGATGGACGGTCTGAGCGGCCTCGACTTCTCCAACGCCGACAAGATTATCGAGGGCATCCCGACGCTGCTGACGGGGATGCAGTTCGCCTTCGGCACATCCGTCGCTGGCGTCAGCTGCTCCATCTGCTTCAACATTATCAACCGCATTCTGCAAGGCTCCAGCTATCGCGCGATTGACGACTTCGTGTCGAACTTCACTTCGCTGGCGATGTCGCGCCCGTTGGACAACGATGTGCAGCTCATCTGCCAGAATCAGGACTCCAACCATATGCTTTCCACCCTCACCGACACCCTGCCGAGGCAGCTCGCGGGCGCAATGGAGCACTCCGTCCGCAGCGCGATGCAGCCCGTTTTGCAGGCGATGGACAACTTCCTGATGGGGGCGACGCGCGCGCAGGTGGACGGCGTTGGGCGCATCGTCGGCAGCTTTGTGCAGCAGATGAACGCGTCCCTCTCCGACCAGCTGCTCACCCTTGGGCGCACGATGACCGAGGTGAATCAGCATCAGCAGGCGTCACTGGAGCAAGTCCGCCAGTCGCTGAACGCCGCTGCCGCCATTCAGGTGGATATGCGCCAGCTGCATGACGTGACGAACGATGTGATTGCGCACTTTGAGCAGTACATCAAGGAACTCAGTGCCGCCCGCAGCCGCGACGAGGGCTTCGAGCGTTCCTCTGCTGATTTGCTCACCCGCTTGGGCAAGGTCAGCGATCAGCAGTTGAGCGCGTTGAACCGCATCCGTGCCGGACAGGAGGAGCTTGCCCGCGTGACGGAGCAGTTCACCCGCCAGAGCAGCGAAACGACCGCCGCGATGAAGCAGTCCAGCAACGCCACGGCACAGGAGCTTTCCGGCGTCGCCGATGCCATGAAGCAGTCCGCCGCGGAACTTTCCGCCGGCTGCCAGAACTTCACGCAGAGCGTCGTCAGCGGGCTTAGCCAGTCGCTGGGCATGTTTGACGCAAGTATGCAGGGACTGATGGCAATGATGGGCGAAACGACGGACAAGCTCTCCGGCACAGACAGTGCCGAAGCGACCCGCCAAGCCGCCGAAACACAGCGTCTGCTGACCGCACTCAAGGAGTCGATTGACGCGGCAACCGCTGCGCTCCGCCAGAAGGAGGGGTAAGCATGGCGCGTATCCGCAACCGGCGCGCCGCCCGCACCAGCAACAGCGGCGCAAGCTGGATCAGCTACTCTGACATGATGGCAGCGCTGCTGCTTGTGTTTGTTCTGATTTTGAGCGTCAGCCTCTACCAGTATTTCACGATGCTGGAGACGAAAACCGCTGAACTGGACGCGCAGAAGGCGCTCGTCAGCCAGCAGCAGGTAACGCTCGACGCGCAGACGTTGCAGCTTGCCTCCCAGCAGGTGACGATGGACAAGCAGGCGACGGAAATCGCCATCATCCAAGTGCAGCTGGATTCACAGGCGAAGGAGCTGGAAAACGCCTACATCGTCCTGAGCGACCAGCAGGCGCAATTGCAGCAGGCGCAGACCGATTTGGCTGACCGCGAGGCGAAGCTCATCATCCTGCAAACTGACCTGAAGAACAAGGAAATGGCGCTGCAAGCCGCGAACGAAGTGCTGGAAAACCAACAGGCGGCAATGGCGGCACAGGCGGAGCAGATCGACGCGCTGATTGGCATCCGTCCGCGCATCATCACGGCGCTGTCCTCTGCCCTGTCCTCCGCGAACCTCAGCGCAACGGTGGATAATTCCACGGGCGACATTGTGCTGGACAGCTCTGTGCTCTTCGACACGGGCAAATCCGAAATCCGCGCAGAAGGCAAGGCGCTGCTTGACCGCTTCGTGCCCGTCTACCTGAACGTGCTGCTGCGCAACGAGTACAGCGCGTACCTCGGCGAAATCATCATCGAGGGCTACACGGACTCCACCGGCGACTACTACAACAACCTGAAGCTCTCGCAAGAACGCGCGCTGTCCGTCGCCACCTACATCCTGAAAATGCCCGGCCTGACGACCCGCCAGCGCGATTTGCTCAAGAGCGGTCTGCTGACCATCACCGGGCGCGGCGCCACGGGGCTGATTTACGACCAGTACGGCAACGAGGACAAGGAAGCCTCGCGCCGCGTGGAGTTCCATTTCAGCCTGAAGGACTCCGAAATGATTGACCAAATGAACCACCTGCTTCAGCAGACCGAAGGAGATTAAGAAGAAGTTTCATGAAGCGTTTTGCCATTGTGAGCGTCGTTTTGCTGCTGATTGCACTGCTCGGTGTCGGCGCAATGTATATGACGTCGAACGTGACGGTGATTGCGCAGGGCGTTACGGCGCTGGAAGCCTACCGGGACTACGACCTGTTCACTGACCTGAGCGCGCAGGTTCGTGCGGGCGCGGTTGTCGGCACGTCGTTCGTCGCCCCGCAGGAGCTGTCCAGCGCGGAAGATTACGTCTTTTACACCTACACGTTCCGGCTGGAGAACAACACAACCCTGCCCGCCGAGATGATTGAGGTACAGATTACGCCCATGAGCGGCGACATTCTGCAAATCGGCAGCGACCAAGTGCTGACCCTCCCCGCGCACACCATCGGCGACGTGACCGCCACCATCCTGACGAGCAAGGACATGCACGCAATCCGCGAGGCGAACATCACCTACTACATCTGGGGGATTCCCTTCACTATCCGGACGACCATCCAGACCAACAATTGATTTTTCCCACAGCAACGCGCCTCCCTGTCGCTTGACAAGGAGGCGCGCTTTTGGTATGCGGTTGTTTATCCGTTGATGCCGTCGCCCGTCGTGTCCGTCGGAAGCGTGACATTCAGGTTGGAGAGTTCGACAAAGCCGCGAATCTGCTTGCCCTGTGCCGTCGTCGTTTCCACGAACGCCCATTCCAGACCGAGCTGTCCCAAGTACGTCACCTGTTGCCCCTGCTGGAGCGTCATCACCGCGCCGCAGGAATTGAGCGGGTCGTCCGTCAGGCTCGACGTGCGCAGGACTTCCGCCGGGTAATTCGCCCAACTGCCGATTGCGTTCACTTCCGACAAATCCTTCACCGCGTCCGCCGTGATGTAGCCGATGCGGTACTGATGGCGGCTGATGGCGTACTGCACAAGCAGATAGCCGTCCTCCTCAAAGAAAACCTGCACCCAGTCGTTCGTGGACAGCAGCGCCTTGCCGTTCGCCGCGCGGAAACTGGCGTCCGACGGCGCGGAATACACCGCGTACTGCTTGCCTGCCGCAAGTTTGGCGTACTGCGAGGGCTGCGGGAAGCCGTAGGGGTACGTCCAACTCCACGGGGAATCCGGAATCATCGGCGGATTCGTCAGGTGCTCGCGTGCCGCCGCGACCGTCCGCGGGAAGCGATCCATGCTGAACTGCGCCATTGCCGTCTCCACCACACCGGAAACCGTCGTCTTGACCCACTTGCCGTTGTCCGACAGAGTGAGGAAGGTCATGCCGCTGCGGCTCACTTCCACCTGTGTCGTATCACCGAAGGACAGGTTTGTCAGCTGCCAGCCATTCGCTTCATGCGTGAAATACGCGCTGTCGCCGTTCGGGTAGTAGATGGCGAAACGCCCGTCCGCAATCGCCGCCAGCTGCGGCACGTTCGCGTCACCCTGCCCCACCGCGCCCCAGTTGCGCATGGTGATTTTCCAATCCGCCTGTGCGGATGATTTTTCCGCCAGCACCAGCACGTTCGTTTCGCTCTTGGTGTTGCGCATCACCAGCAGCGCCGCTTCGTAGCCGGATTTCTCCTGCATCACCGCGAACGCCTTGTTCTCCGGCATATCTGGCTGGTTCGCGATAGCGTAGTGTGCCCACGCCTTCACGGTGAACAAGTCCTCAACTTCCAACGGCAGTTTGCTTTCCGCCTGCGCCGTCAGCATCGTCAGGCACATCACAAGTGCCAGCAAAAACGTTCCAATCCGCGTGTACTTTCTCATGTCTCTTCCTTCTTTCTGCCGCACTTCCCTGCGGTCTTCACCTATCTAACGCATCAAAAGCGGCATATCTTCCCTCCATTACAAATTTTCTGCACAAAAAAACGCCCAACCATCGCTGATTGGGCGCAGATTTGCTTATTCCGTCACCGTTTCGGACGGCTGCGGTTCAGGCGTGATGACCTCCACCGTGTCCGTCGGCGCGGGTGTTGCTGTCGGGGCTTCCGTCGGCGCGGGCGTAGCCGTAGGGACTTCGGTCGGCACTTCCGTCGGCGCAGGTGTCGCCGTCGGCGCTTCCGTCGGTTCTGGGATTGCCGTCGGCGCATTCGTCGGCGTGGGTGTTGCCGTCGGCGCTTCCGTCGGTTCTGGGATTGCCGTCGGCGCATTCGTCGGCGCGGGTGTTGCCGTCGGCGCTTCCGTCGGTTCTGGGATTGCCGTCGGCGCATTCGTCGGCGCGGGTGTTGCCGTCGGCACGTTCGTCGGGGTCGGCGTGATGATTACCACCGGGCTGGTCGGCGTCGGCGTCACATTGCCCGGATTCACCGGCGCTTTCTCGTCGAAGAGCAGCATCAATGTGTCCGCATCAGCAACGCCAGTGATTTTCTTCTCCTCATAACCGCAGACGGTCTGGAAGAGCTTGATGGCTTCCGTCGTGCGCTTGCCGTACACGCCATCAACTTCCTTCTCCACGTCGTTAGAAGTGAAATAGCCGAGATCGAACAGGCGCTGCTGCATCAGCTTGACAGGCGTTCCCTTCTTGCCTTCCTTCAGGGGCATGTAGGGATCGTAAACCGGCGCTTTTTTGGAATACAGCTTCTCCTGCATGGCAGCAGAAGCATACCGGTGCTCGGTGTAGCCAATGGCGGACTGGAACAGGTTGACCGCGAACTGCGTGTCGTCACCCCAGACGCCATCCACCTTGCCCACGGGATAGCCCAGCTTGGACAGGCGGTTTTGAAGCTTGCGCACCGCCTTGCCCTTGCTGCCGTAGTTCAGGCGCGTGTACTCGGACGCAGCCGTAGCGGTTGCGGTCGGGCGGGGCGTAGCCGTCGGGCGGACAGTCGCCGTCGGACGCGCGGTTGCGGTCGGCACAACGGTTGCAGGCGCAGGGGTAGCCGTCGCAACGTACGCATTGCCGCGGTCTGTCACAACTTCAATCGCCGGCAGACCCGTGCTGATTTCCACGTTCCAGCCAAAGGACTCCGCGGGCGCATAGCGGAACAGCTCACTGCCGATGGCGGATGCTTTCTCCGTCAACTCCGACGTCGCCGGATAATTGGTGGTCGTCAGCGCGACGCGGTTGTAAACCGTGACGCTGTGGTCAGATGCGACGATGGTGATGTTCTCGCCGTTCGCCGTCATGCTCAGCACAGGCGCGGTGATGCCCAGAATCGCCAGCGTCCGCGCAGTCGCGACGTTCTCCGTGCGCACCATCAGGGCAGCGGTGTTCGTCGTGTTCTGTTTGAGGTACAGCAGTTCATCCGGCGCGGTCGTGGTCTGCTCGTCCGCCAAATCGCAGAAGGCAAGCACGCCCGTATCCACAATCGTGGCGCCGCTGCGCAGTACACCGTCCGTCAGCGTATAATTCGACTTTGCCGTCAGCGCATTCATCTGCTCGTCGGTCGGAGCTTCCGCGATAATCAGCGACTGTGAGCCATCCAGCGCAATGCTGAGCAGCTTGCCATCCTGCGCGCGGCAGTAGACAACCGTGTCGGTAATCGAAAGAATATCCGCAATCGGATAACGCAGAACGCGCACCGTACCGGTCGGATCCTGCAGATACAGCTCATTGCTGCTGCCCAGATACGCCGTGTAGCCCAGATGCGTTATCGTCGGCTCCGCAAATGCGGTCGACAGCATCAACAGGCTTACCAGTCCTGCCAGAAACTTCTTCATCCGTTCTTCCTCCTTTTGCGCGGAGCGAACCAGCTTTGGGCTGTTTCCTTCCCCTTGCAAGAATAAAACGCATGACGCTGCTGTTTTGTTCCCAGCGGAATCAAATTTTTCCGAAATAATTTTTTTCCATGCCGGAATCCATAGGAAAAACTTGCATTCCATTGCATTTCCTGATATAATAGAAGCTGTCGTGATGGGCAAACCGTCCATCAGGTTTTTGCTATCCGCTTTTTTTCCGCAAGGGCACAGGAATTTCCATGATATGAGGAAAGGAAGAGAACGAATGAAAAAATGGAAGCTGCTCGCAGGGCTGACGCTGCTGCTTCTGCTCCTGCTGAGTGTCACAGCGCAGGCGGATTCCAGCAGTTACGGCGTTGTGTTCGGTGCGGCGAATGTCAACCTGCGCTCCGCCCCCACTACCAGTTCCGCCGTTTTGGGTGCGTACAACAAGGGAACGTGGATGACCGTGCGCGGATACAGCAACGGCTTTTATCAGGTGGAAACACCTGACGGCCGCTATGGCTGGATGCGGCAGGATTACCTGCTCGTTTCGGCGGATGCAACCGGCACAATCGGCTACGTCTCCCATGCGGGCTACCTGAACCTCCGCCGCGAGGCCAGCACATCCGCCAAGGTGCTCGGCAAGTACGACGACGGCACGCCATGCGTCATTCTCGATCGTGCGGGCGACTGGTATTATGTTTCCGTTGGCGGTCAGACCGGCTATTTTCTCACCCGTTTCATCTCCACCCGCAGCGGTGTCTACTCCGACAAGCTCGGCATGGTCATTTCGCCGAATAAGGAGAACGTTCATCTGCGCTCCGGCCCGGGCAAGAATTACGGCAGCCTCGCTTCCATCCCCGGCTGCACCTACGTTATGATTCTCCAGCAAGGCAACGGCTGGTGGAAAATCGCTGTCAACGGCGGCGTCGGGTTTATGTCCGCAGACTATCTGCGCGCGGGGCATATCCGCCGTTCCGAAGGCGAAGCCCTCTGCGCGAAGGCGGCGGGAAGCAGCGCATCAGGCGGTTCTTCCTCCACGGCACAGCAGGCAGCCTATGCGGTCGTCAACAACCCGAATCCGCGCGACAAGCTGAATCTGCGCAGCAGGGCGAGCACCCGCGGCACGAGGTTAGGCAAGTATTCCAACGGCACGGTGGTCACGATGATTTCGCAGGGCGACCAGTGGTGCAAGGTCAAAACGCCCGACGGCAAAACCGGGTATATGATGACCGACTACCTTTCCATTCCCTCTGCCAGCTCGTCGAGTTCCACACGCATTGTCCGCCATCCGCAGGGGACGTATGTGAACCTGCGCAGCAGTGGCTCGAAATCTGCGCGCGTGCTGGTGCAAGTGCCGCACGGGGCAACGGTGGTTGTGCTCTCCGCGGGCAAAACGTGGACGAAGGTGCGATACAACGGGTACACAGGGTATATGATGACGGCGTATTTGAAGAAGCAGTAAGGAGATATTAACACGCGGCAGGGGGCTGAAAAAATCAGCTTCCTGCCGCGTCCTTTTATGCTGATGATTGATTATTCCCCGCATTCTCCCCCGCTGCCCTCGCAGACATGCTCCATGCCCTGCCGCAGCAGCGTCGCCACATGGTCATCCGCCAGCGAATAGAACACGGTCTTGCCGTCGCGCCGCGCCTTAATCAGCCGCGCCTGTTTCAGCACGCGCAATTGGTGCGATACGGCGGATTGTGTCATGCCCAGCAGCTTCGCGAGGTCGCATACGCACACCTCCGCCGTCAGCAGCACGAACAGGATGCGCACGCGCGTCCCGTCGCCGAACACCTTGAACAAATCTGCCAGCCGCAGCAGCGTTTCCTCCTGCGGCAGCTCGTGCTGGACTTTTTCCACCACTTTCTCGTGCACACACAGGAAACCGCAACCCTCTACCTCCAGCTTCTCTTCTGCCTCCGCCACGCATTCCGCCTCCTTGCCTAAATCGCTCTCATTATAGCATGGTTGGCGGAAAAACGCAAATGGTTAGGCGAAAAAATATGATGTTCTGTTCATATGTTGTGTTTTCTATGCAAATATGCGCATCATTCCTGAAGTTCCAGCGTAAACCCCTTTTCCGCATCCGGATGGCAAGCATCCCACCTCTCTCCCATATTGCGAATCGGTACAAACGTCAGCCGCGTGATGTCCGTCTCCGCCGGGTAGAAGTCGAAGCCGACGGTCAGCTGTTCGGGCGTATCCACGCCGTACGCGCCGTTCGTGACCTGCTGGAAATTCGCGTAGGCATCGTAGCCGGAATCGGTCTCGCCGTTGACATACACGCGCCAAGCGTTGGGCAGGTTCGTCATTTGGCGGATTTCATCCTCGGTATACGCCGCTGAAAATTCATAGTGCATGGTGATGTTCGCGCGCATAAATGACAAGTTCACATTGTCAATCACGAGGTCGTAGTCCCCCATGCCGATGCGCTTGCCGACCAGCTCCGGATGCGCGTATTCATCCGCAAAATCCGTTGTGAACTGCACGATGATTGTGTCCGCGCGCCGGAATCCGCCGCAGGAAAGCAGCTGTTCCGTCCGGCTGCCCGAAAGCGGCTCGGTAATGGTGCCGTCCGCCAGCATCGCCGCCTCCGCCGCATACTGATACTCCACCAGACTGCCATACGTCACGGTGATGATATGCTGCCGCCAGTTATTCTGCACATAGGCTTCGAGCATGTCCGCCCCGCCCGCCAAGAGCGCCTGATACTGCGCATCCGGCAGATATTCCACTTCCCACACGGGCTGAAGCAGTTCAAACGTCATCGTCCACGCAATCGGCACGCCTTCCGGCGGCGACTGCATGTCGTCATCCCAGAGCACACCGTCGAAGGCAAATGGCGAGTCACTCCAGCTGTCCGTTTCATCCGGCAGGAACATACCGCTCATGAAATCGCCGCCCCCGCAGCCCTCAATTTCCAGTGTGTACGCCCGCCCGGCACACTCCGCCGTGACTTCCATGTCCATGAAAACCTGCTTGCCCGCCTTGGGCTGCACGTTCATGGCAACTTCGACCGTCGTGCCGTCAAACACAAGGTCATTGACGGACAGCGTGAGCAAATCGCCGTCGTAGGCTTCGTTCAGCGTAACCAAATGCGACATGTATTCCGGCGTCAGACCCGACGGCGGCGGATAGTCCGTCACACTCGCCAGTTTTGCCGCCGCTACGCCGACCGCCGTGAGCATCATCAGCATGAGAGCAAGCGTGACAATCGTCCGCATTCTCCGGCTCATCCGGACGGGATTGCGCGTTTTCACTCGGTGGTGCGTCAGCGAATGCTCAAAGGCGGCGCGGGTTGCGTCCGGCATGGTTCCGTAGGCGAATTGCAGCTTCTCCCGCAGTTCCCGCTCGGTCATTGCACGTTTGCCCCCTCTCCCTCCGGGGCGTCCAGCTCCACGCGCAGCTTTTTCCGCGCCTGATGCAGCCGGAATTTCACCGTGCCCACCGGAACGCCCAGTGCCTGCGCGGTTTCAGCCACCGTCAGCCCGTCCAGATAGTACAGCACGACCGGCAGGCGCAGCGTATCGGGCAGATTGTCCAGCATCAGGCGGAAGTCCGTATCCCCCTGCGGCGCGGGGATTTCCGGCACGTCGTCAGTGGACATAACGGGCTTGCTCTTCCGGCGGATGTCCTTGCACACGTTGATGCAGATGCGCACCGCCCATGTGCCGAAATATTCCTCCCTGCGCAGCGTCGACTGCTTCTCCCATGCCCGCAGCGCCGTCTCCTGCATCGCATCCCGGCGGTCATACTCCTCGCGCAGCATGGCGCAGGTCACATGGTAGAGTGTTCCCTCAACCGCGCGCATCTTTTCGATCCATGTTGCTTCGTTCATTCCGTCCCCTTCTCTCCCGACAAATTCAGCGTGAAGCCCGCTTCGCCTTCTGGCACGATGCGCAAGCTCGTCAAATCCGCGCACGGCGCAAAGTACAGGCAGATGGACGGCTGATTCACATCCACCACGCCGCCCGGCACGCCCGCATAGCCCGACGCGCGCGCCCATCCCGCTTCACCCGCCGGATTCTGCTCGTCGTTGCGGTAGACTCGCCACACGTCCGGCAGTGCCGTCCCATTCGGCAGTGCCGTTCCATTCGGCGCTTCGCAGTGCAGCACCACGCACCCGCCGAGGAACGATGCGCGCACATAGTCCACAACCGCCGTGTACCCGTCCAGCGGAATCCGCAAGCCAGCCAATTCCGGGTGGACGTACTGCGTGTTCCCTTCCGTCGCGAACGCCACGGTATATGTTTCCGCGCGCTCGAAGCCGCCGCAGCGCAGGAGCAAATCCGCCTTGGACATCTGTTCTATCTCGTCCCAGCCCGCGCCGCACATTTCCAGCAGGTAGTCCTCCACGCCCGCGTCCGTCAGCGTGATCATGTGCTGCTCCGCCTGCTCACGGATGTACTGCGCCACGTCGTCCTCTTCGCTGAGCGCTTCATACAGGTCATCCGGCATGGTTTCCGTCTGCCAGACAGCTTTCAGCACGTCGATTTCGATTGTCCACGCAATCGGCTTTCCTTCCGGCGGCATCTGCCCGTTTTCGTCGAGCAGAATGCCCTCCGCAGCGTACTTTTCTCCATCGAATGTGCCGCCGAGGTCGGGCAGCATCAGTAGGCTTTGGAACTCGCCGCCGTAGACATCCAGCGGGTCAAAACGGTACATTTTGCCGTCGCATTCGCCGCATATGCGCACTTCCACCGCCAGCACGTCGTCCGTCTTTGCCGCCATCTCCATCGTGAACGCCAGCACGCTGCCGTCGTACACGGCGTCGTTGACTGACACAGACAGCAAATCGCTGTCATACCGCTCCTCCAGCGCGAGATAATGCGCCTGATAGTCCCCTTCCGTGCCGTCCTGCGCGGGGTGGACGTCAGTGACGCTGAAGAACCGCGCCGCCGCCATGCCAACCGCCGTCAGCATCAGCGCCATCAGCACAGCGGTGATGACGATGCGCATCGTCCGGTTCAAGCCGATGTTTCGGTGTGTTTCCGGCGCACGGTGGTGCGTCAGCGAATGCTCAAAAGCTGCGCGGGTTGCGTCCGGCATGGTTCCGTAGGCAAATTGGAGCTTCTCGCGAAGCTGCTGTTCGGTCATTGCGGTTACGCCTCCTTTCTGATTTTGGGGTGCGATTCGCGGGAGTGTTCCCTTTATTGTGTTGCGCAGGTGGTCGCTCCTGTGGGAGCGACCAGGGGGCAATGAATCACCTGCGTCCTACTGTTAGCAGTCTTTCCCGTTGCTTGGGATTCCCCATATCATTAGACGCCGCATTCAACGGTTTGGTTGGCGAAAATCAAAAAAAGAGGAAACGGGCGAAAATGCCGCGCTTCCCCTTGATAGAACAGATTAGCCGGAGATTTTGAGCGTGCCAGCGTCCACAGACGGGCTGCCGATGCTGCTGCCCTCGAAGGTCAGGTCGCTGCCGACGGCGCAGATGCTCTTCAGCAGCTGGTAGAAGTTGCCCGCCACCGTGATTTGCTCCACGGCGCGGCCGCGCTTGCCATTCTCGATGGTGTAGCCCTTGCTGAGCAGGCTGAAATCGCCGCTGGAGGGATTCGCGCCCGCGTGCAGACCCGCCAGTTCAGTAATCACCACGCCGCTGCCCACGTCCGCCATCAGTTCATCCAGCGACTTCTCGCCCGCGGCAATGTACAGGTTCGTCGGCGCAACCATGATGCGTCCGCCCACGCGCGCGGCATTGCCGGTCGATGCAACGCCCTGCTTGCGCGCCGTCTTGCGGTCGTGCAGGAGGGTCGTCAGCTTGCCGCTGTCTACGACCTTCTTCGTGCGGCTGGCACTGCCTTCACCGTCGAACGCGCTCGTCGCCAAGCCGCCCTTCATCAGCGGGTCATCGACGATGGTCACGACGTCCGCCGCAACATTTTCCCCTTCCTTGCCCGCGAAGAGGGACAGATTCTGTTGGGCATTCTCCGCCGAGAACACGCCCCAGAACGTCTGCAAGAGGCTCTGCATGGCGTCATAGCGGAAAATCACGCGGTATTCGCCTGTCGGCACGGGAGAAGCGTTCAGCTGGGACAGCGTTTCTTTCGCCGCATCCGCAGCAATTTTCTCCGGGTCAATGCCGTCAAAGCGACTGGACACAGCCACCTTGCCATTGACCGCGGTGGACGCGCCGTCCTTCGCAACCAAGCTGGTGTAGGAGAAGAAGTAGCTGCCCGAATCCTGCAAATTCAGCCCATAGCTGTTGCGCAAGATGACTTCGCTGCTGGAGGATGCGACCATCGCGCTCGGTACGCGAACAATGCGCGGGTCAGCGGCTTTCGCCAAGGCTTCCAGCTTCAGGCACTTCTCAATTTTCGCTTCAGCGCTCGTCGTCGCGACGTCGCTTTCTTCCTTCTCGATGGTCGGATAGCGCTCTTCGCCCGCGAAAATCTCGTCCTGCTCGTCGGTTTCCAGCAGGGTGGCAGATTCCTTCACACCGTCAATCAGCTGGCGGACGGCATCAGCGTCGAACGCCTCGGTGGACGCGCTGCCCATCTTGCCGCCAAACATGCCGCGCAGGGACACCCCGCACGAGGATGCCACCTTGTAGTCGCTGATTTCGCCGTCCAGTGCGCTCACGTTGAAGCTGTCGCCGCCGTGATAATATACTTCCGCCGGATCAATGCCCGCCGCCTTGGCTGCCGCGAGCACCTCATTCAAAAATTCGTTGACTTTCATCTGCTTTTCCTCCTTAGCGGCCGCCCACGGTGATGCTGCTGACGCGAATCATCGGCTGACCGACGTCGGTCGGGACGCTGCCGCTCTTGGAGCCGCACATGCCCTGCGACAGTTCCAGTTCTTTGCCAACGCGGTCGATCTTCATCAGGATTTCGCTGCCGCGCCCAATCAGGGACGCGCCGCGCACCGGGTGGGCAATCTTGCCGTTGCGCACCAGATACGCTTCCGCCACGGAGAAGTTGAATTCGCCCGTCGCCGGGTTGACCGAGCCGCCGCCCATCTTGCGCGCGTACAGACCGTCGCCCATGGACGCAATGATTTCCTCGTTGCTGTCATTGCCGGGAGCGATGAAGGTGGAGCGCATACGGCTCGTGGGGGCATAGGCATAGCTTTCGCGGCGGGAGGAGCCGGTAATCGGGTGATTCATCCGGCGGCTGCCGAGGCGGTCAACCATGTAGCTCTTCAAAATGCCGTTTTCAATCAGCACCGTGCGCTGGCTGGGCGTGCCCTCGTCGTCCACATGGATTTGACCCCAGTTGTTGACAAGCGTGCCGTCGTCGATGGCGGTCACGATGGGCGACGCAATCTGCTGGCCGAGCTTGCCGCAGAATTCGCTCACGCCGATGCCCACGCTGGTAGCCTCCAGCGAATGGCCGCACGCTTCGTGGAAGATAACGCCGCCGAAGCCGTTGTCGATCGCGACGGGCATCACACCCGCCGGGCATACCGGTGCATGAAGCATCGTCACGGCCTGCTGGGCAGCAATTTTCCCTGATTCTTCCGCATTCACGCGCGTGTCAAACAGTTCAAAGCCCATGGATGCGCCGGGCGCATCACTGCCGGACTGATTTTCCGTGCCGTTGCTGGCAATCGCACTCACGCGCAGGCGCGTCTGCACACGGCGGTCGGTCACGAACACGCCTTCAGTATTGCAGATGCACACATCCTGCACATGGTCGCCATAATTCGCCATCACCTGCACAATTTCCGGGGAAATGCTGCGCGCCGCCGCTTCCGCCGCGCGGAGCTTCTCCGCCTTGAGTGCCGCCTTCACGTCAGTCGGCAGGAGCAGAATTTCTTCCGGACGGGAGGCATCCCACGGCTTGAACGGTTCCACCACGCAGCCCTTGCCGCCGCGCACTGCCGCTGCTGCCTGACGCGCACAGTTCATCAGCCCTTCCCGGCTGGTATCGTTGGTGTAGACATAAATCGCATTCGTACCGCTGAACACGCGCACGCCCGCGCCGTGCGTCCGGCTGGTCGTCGCGCTTTCCAGTTTATGAGAGCGCATCCCCATCGCGTGGTCAATGCGGTCTTCCATGAAAATTTCAGCGAAATCACCGCCGGTGCGTACCGCTTCCTGCAATACTTCCCGTGCAACGTTCTGATCGAGCATTGGTGTTTCATCCTTTCCGAGCCGTTCCTCGCGGCTCATGTTTTATTATACCACATTCTTTCCCATTTGTACATGACCCGCCGGGAAACTTCGCGGCTGCACAATTTTCCACCCGCGATTTTTTCGGTGGTGCGCGTTGTCTTGCGCACACAAATGTGTTATGCTGAGGATGGCAGCATATGCTTCCGCTGCTGACATTTTCTCACGGAACTTTATTGGTCGCAGTGGAATCGCGTCCGCAGAGGCGAAACTCCCGCGCAATGCAAAAAAACACTATTTATCATCATTGAAAGGAGTCTCCCCCATGGAAACCATGCAGAACATCCTCACCCGCCGCAGCGTGCGCAAATTTGCCGACAAGCCGATTGAACCCGACAAACTCCACACCATTCTCGAAGCCGCGATGAGCGGGCCGTGCGCCGTCAACGCCCGCGAATGGGCGTTCATTGTCGTAACCGACCGGGAAAAGCTCGCGCAGATGGCGGAGGCGAACGGGCGCGTCGCGCGGATGCTGAATCAGGCAGCGGCGGCGATTCTTGTCTGCGGCGACCTCGACCGCGCTTTTCCGCCCGCGCCGGATTTCTGGGTGATTGACGCCGCGATTGCCGCGCAGAACATGACGTTAGCGGCAAACGACCTCGGCATCGGATCGGTCTGGCTTGGCACTTGGCCGGACGAAACGCGCGTGAAGCGGCAGGCGGCGATTTTCCAGCTGCCGGAGACGATTGTACCGCACTCGATCCTCGCGCTCGGCTATCCAGCGGAGGATATCGACATGCGTGCAGTGCGCCCCAGCCGCTACGAAGAAAACCGCGTACACGTTAACCAATGGTAAATCAATCGACCCGACCGCCGATATTTCCGGCAGCCGGGTCGTCTTTTATTCTTTGGATTCCGCAGGTTTTGCGCTGTCGCCCGGTGCTTTTTCGCGCTTCACGTTAAGCGGCGGCACGTCAAGCTCGCACCGCAGCGTCTCCTGAAGTTCCTTCAGGCACTCAATCAGCAGCGGATTAAACACGCCGCATTCGCCGTTCAGAATCATAGACATTGCCTGTTCGTGGCTGTACGCGGGTTTGTAGACGCGCTCACTGATGAGCGTATCGTACACATCCGCCAGCGAAACGACCTGCGCCGAAATCGGGATTTCGTCCCCCACCAGGCCGTCGGGATAGCCGCGCCCATCATAGCGCTCGTGGTGCCAGCGGCAAATGTCGCAGGCCGTGCGCACCAGCTTCTCGTTGTGGTGCGCCGCAAGGTCGTCGAGCATCTTCGCGCCAAGAACCGTGTGCTGCTTCATCTGCTCGAACTCTTCCGGTGTCAGCTTGCCGGGTTTATTCAGAATTTTCGCGTCAATGGCGATTTTACCAATATCGTGCATCGACGACGCAAGGGCAATCAGGTCGCAGTCCTGCGGGGTCAGGCGGTAGCGGTCGGTTTTGGCGCACAGCGTCTCCAGAATCCGCTCCGACAGTTGCCGCATATGCTGCACATGCGAGCCGTTTTGACCGTTCCGGAACTCCACCACATGGCTCAGGATGTTAATCAGCAGCATGTTGTTCTTTTCTTTTTCGAGGATTTGGCTCGTGACCATTGACACCAGGCGACGCTGCTTGGCGTACAGCTTAATGGTGTTGTAGACGCGCCGATAGACTACTTTCGCATCGAACGGGCGGCTGATGTAGTCGCTCACGCCCTGCTCGTAGGCGCGGCGGATAAAAGCATCCGAGTCCTCGCTGGATATCATGATAACCGGCAGATTTTCCAGCATGTGGCTGCGGTTCATCGACGCCAGCACCTCGAAGCCGTCCATCACAGGCATCAGCAGATCCAGCAGCATCAGCGAAATTTTATCGCTGCCCGCGTTCAGAATGTCCATGCACTCCTGCCCGTTCGCAGCTTCCAGAATTTCGTAGTCGTCCTCCAGCATTTCCGTCAGCAGCGCGCGGTTCAACTCCGAGTCATCCACAATCAGGATGCGTTCTTTCCGCGCGTGCAGCTCATTCTCCTGCTCCGACGACTGCGCCAGCATCATCTCCGTCATAACCATGTTCGTATGCGTTTTCGCCTGATACATCAGCTGGTCTGCCTGCTCCACGGCAGTTTCCAGCAGGCGGCCGTTGCCCATCACGCCGCCGATGCTAATCGAAATTTGCAGATTCGTGTACCCCGGCACAGGCGTATTGTGCACCGCCTCGCTCACTTGCAGCAGGCGGCTGTACAGGCGGTCAGCGGGGATGCCGGGCATAACCAGCAGGAACTCGTCTCCGCCCAGGCGCACCAGCAGATCGCCGCTCGCGGTATGCAGCTTAACGGACTGCGCCATCGTCTCCAGCACAACATCGCCCGCGCGATGCCCGAAAACATCATTATAAAGTTTGAAGTTATCCACATCAATCATGGCAATGCCCGCCTCATAGACGGTTTTGCACATGTGTTCCTCGTAATAGCGGCGGTTGAGCGTCCCCGTGAGCGCATCGTGGTACAGCTTGTCCTCATAACTGGACAGGCGATTGGCAAGCTTCTCGCCCGACTCGGCGTCAATCATCATGTCGTCGTCAAGTTTCTGCACCAGTTCCAGCACATAACGCCCGCCCTCGACATGCAAATAACGCGCTGTCACCTGATAAACGTTCGGGTCATCGTATTCGAGCTTGATTTTCTTGCATTTCTCCATGTACGCCCGGAGAACGATGCAGTTTCGGCATCCCTGCGATGTCATCCGCCCATCCCGGCAGGGGCAGGCGCGTGAAGCCGGATTGTACTTGCGCGCTTCAATTGTACGCAAGATATCCGCCTCGCTGATGAGGCGAACCGCGGTAAAGTTCTTGCGGTAAATGGCCAGCTCCTTCTCCATTTCCTGCATGGTAATCATCGGCTTGTCCTACTTTCCATCGGGCGGTGTGAAACCAGAGGTTGCAAAATCGGCAGACAAAATACCCCCCCCCGATAATTTTGCGTCGGAGGGCATTTCGCATCTGCCAAATTCGGTTCTTAGTGACACTTTAGCCATTCTTATACATTGGCAAGTGGACGAACCGCATCCCCGCAATCAGTCACCTATACCAACGTATATTGTCCATTATACACTACTTTCGGATGGTGTCAAGTAGGTTACTTGTCATCATTACAGCGTTACTTCCCTGTTTTCGGGCGTTTTGTACATTTTTTTCGGCTAAATGTGCCATTTTTTCGTATTTTTTTCGAAAGCTTTTGTTGTTTTTCACCAAAAATATCGTTTTCGGAGGATTTTTACCCGTTTTTTGCATTTTTCGTCACATTTCGGTCGAAATAGTCCAGCAGCGATGCATATAGGCATTCGCGTCCCTGCGGAAAGACGTCGCGACTGCGCCGGATGAAGTCCTTCACGTCCTGCCGGCGCGTATGCCCATCGGCGGGGCATGGATTCTTGACGACAGGCAGATTTTTCCTCCGTGCAAAGCCAATCACGTCGCGCTCCTTGACCATGAGCATGGGGCGAAGGACTTGCAGGTTCGTGCGGTCAAGGTGCGTCACGGGCGGAAAGCAGTCGTAGTGCCCCTCCAGCATTAGGTTCATCAGGCTCGTTTCGATGAAATCGTCCTGATGGTGCGCATACGCGATTTTATTGCATCCCAGCGCCATTGCCTTGTCGTTGAGCGCGCCGCGCCGGAGCTTGGCGCACAGGCTGCACGGGTGCTTCTCCTTGCGGATTTCAAACACAATCTGGTACACCTTTGCATCCACGAAATAGAACGGCACGTCTAATCCTTCGCAGAACCGCCGCATCGTCTCCACGTCTGCCTCGCTGCCCGGCGCACCGCTACCGACGTGAATCGCGCACAGCCCGTACGGCACGGGATAGAACCGCTGGAGGTGCTTCAGCCCCATCAGCAGCGTCAGGCTATCCTTGCCGCCGGACAGTCCGACCGCGATTTTATCCCCCGCCGACACCATATCGTAGCGCTGCATACACTGGCGCAGCAGACTCATCAGGCGCTGCAAATCCATTGCCATTCAGCATTCCTCCAGCGTCTTTTCGAGTGTACGGCGTGCCGACACCGCGTTCTGCGGATTTGTGTTCTCCAGCGTCATCGGCAGATTCCGGCGTTTCGCGAGCTGCATCAGCGGGCGGTAATCCATCTGCCCCAGCCCCGGCGCAATCGACAGCAGCCCATCAAACATGTTGACATTCGCGATATTCTGCCGCGCCCATGCGCACTCGTCCGTGCCATCGGGCAGGAAATCCTTGATGTGCAGCAGCTCGGCGGAATCCCCCAAACGCGCAATCGCATCCGTCACAACTTCTTGCGCCTGATGGACGTTCTCGCGGTCGAGCAGGTTCACTGCATCAAGAATAACCCGCAGGTTTTCGGAGTGCACCTCCGCCAGCACCCGCTGACACCTTTCCGCCGTGCAGACGATGTGCCGCGTGACCGGCTCGATAGCAAGCATCATGCCCTCTTCCTCCGCCCAGCGGACGACAGGCTTCACGCGCTCAATAAACAGGCGCAGGCTCTCCTCCGTCCGGCACTCAGGGCAGGATTTGTAACCGATATTGGGCGCGCCGGTTTCCGTGCCGACCATCAGCGCGCCGATTTTTTTGCCAAACCGCAAATGCGCACGATAATTCATCAGCGTGCGCTCGTGCGCCGACAGATCAGGGCTGCACAGGTTCAAATAACACCCCAGCAGCACGCACCGTTGATTGTACTTCTCCAGCAGCCCGCGCACCTCATCCGCCAGCGCGTCCGTCAGCAGCTCCGGCGCATCCGCCATCTTAAACCCCGGCACGACCTTGCTCATCGCGATATGGACACAGGAAAACCCCTGCTCCTTTGCGTTACGCAGGTGTTCCTCCAAATTACTCCCCGCCGTATCATGCAGCCGAATTCCGATTTCCATGTGGATGCCCCCTTTACAAGGACAGTATACCGCATTTTTCGGGGGAACGCAAGGGGCGAATGAAACGAGGCGAAATCCCCCCTTGACCCTTGCGCGCGATTCAGTTGCTGACACTTTCAGGCTTCTCCCGCGTGTTTATTGGGCGAACGCGGCGGCTTTCGCAAGGCAATCCTCCACATCGCAGCGCTTCTCCCCGTCCAGCGAATTACGAACGCTTTCCAAGCACGCCCGCATCTCCCGAATCAGCTGCACAGCCGCGTCATAATCTTTCTCCCACGCAATCCGCCGCAAATCCTGCTCCACGCGCATTCGATCGAGTGAACGCTGCAATTGCTCCTTTTCCTCCGCCGCCGACGCGCGCCAAAGCAGCTCCTTCATGCCCTCCAGCATTTTCAGCACGCACGGTTCCGCCATCATCTGGGACGCGGCGCGGTTCTCTGCCTCATCAGGCGGATTCTTCCCCTGCGCGGGCGCAGCAACGCCCTCTGCCAGCAGCTCCTGCCGCACCTGCGCAATCATCTCCGGATGATGCTTCAAAATCGCGCGGTACTTATTCTGATAACGCAGCATCCGGCTGTGGTCGCCGTCTGCCATCCGCATGACACACGCGCGGACGCTCATGCCCTGCCCGCAGCCCGTCAGCACCTGACGCAAGAGGTCATGCGTCTCCGCCTCCGTGAAGGGAATGAATGCCTGTACGCGCGGCGTATTCTGCTCCTGATTCCGCAAACAGGCGTAATAGTAGTTGCGAATGCTGTTGGGCTTGCGTCCCAAGTCCACGGATAAGTCCTCGAACACTTGCCGAAGCGGTGCGCCGCTGCCCCGCGCCTCCTGCACAGCGGAAAACAGGCGGGACGTCTCCTGTTCCTGCCAACCGACACATTTGCGTTCTTCCATGCGTCTTTCCTCTCTTTCCTGCATCCTTTCCGGGTGCGTATTCCTATCATATCCCGGCGCATATGCGTTCATGCACAAAATGCGTACACAAAAAAGTTCTTCACGGAAGCTTGGGGGGAAAGCAGCTTGGGGGCGCGTCTGCGGACGCGCAAAGTTACTGGCAGGGACGCTGCGCTGCCTGCGCCTTTGTTGGCGACTTCCTTGGGATTGGTCAGACGAGGGACAGTTGGGGCGTTGCCCCAAACCCCACAAGGGACGCTGTCCCTTGACCCTGCAAGGGGCATTGCCCCTTGACCCCTTTTCGCGATTGGGTTGGTCGCACTTTCATGCTCCTTCCGCGTGCAGCTTTTGGGGCTTCGCCTAATCCCTTGTTTGCTCCCCCAACTTTCCGTGAAGAACCACAAAAAAGGCGCTCCGAGCCATTTTCGCCCGAAGCACCCAATTTCATGATTTGCTTTTCCTTCTCTCCACCCACTGGAACAGTGCCGGATACAGCACAATCGCGAACAGCATCAGCCCGAACATCTCTGCAAAGCCCAGCCAGTGCGCATCCAGCAGCAGATTACCCGCCGCCTTCATTCCCTTCCGCACCGCCAGCAGCAGCGCCACACCGACCACGCCGCGAATCATGCGCGCCTTGCCCGCACCCTTTGCATCAAAACCGACAAAGTTCCTCTCCAGCACCCAGCCAAGGCAGAAGCCCATCATCGCCCCCGCCGCCTTGTAGCAGTCCGTCACCATGTCCCACGGGTCAACCAGCAGCGTTCCGTCCGGCAGCACATCCATCGGATACGGCTTCACGCTGGTGTACATCAGCATCGCGGCAGACAGGATGATGCCGATAGTCGCCAGCAGCCAGTCGCGGTTCTTGCCGCCGTCCGCCCAGTTCAGCAGGTATTTTGACAGCAGCAGCACGACCAGCGCAATCATCATCCCAACCAGCACATCTTGCGGCGTGTGCGCGCCGAGCCAGTTGCGGGCAAACGCCGTCAGCAGCGTCAGCAGCACGCACGGCAGCATCCACCATTTGCTGTACTTTTTCAGGTACGCCGCGATGTTTCCGTAAAAAGACGCTGCCAATGTCGCATGTCCGCTTGGAAACGAGTAGCCTGTTGCCGTTGCCGCCGCTTCCGGAGCGATTTGCAGCCGCGCATCCTGCTTCCACGGGCGATAGACGCACGCGATATTCTTGATGAGCTGCGTCACCATCGTTGCACCCGCGAAGCACAGCCCCATCCGCTGCCCGGTGCGCTTGTCGATGCACCAGTAAAATACGACGATAATGACAACCGGCAGCGACCCGGCGGCAAATTCCGAAATGAAGAGCATCAAGCTATTGATGAAGTTCGGCGCTTCCGCCCGGAGGTTCTGCAAAAACAGCAGATATTCAAAATCCAACGTTGTTTGACTCCTTTGTTACTTAATGACGCTCATGTCCAGCGCCATCTTCGCCCATGCGTCCGAAGCGCCGCTCGCGCCCGTGACTTCCGTGCCGGGCTGATAATCCGGCGTGGTGTACCAGCCGCAGAAGGTCATGTGCGGGTAGGTCGGGGCATCCGGCAAATCCGCCTGATGAATCGCGCTGCCGTTCACATGGTAGGTCGTCAGCGCCGTCGCCATGCCCTCTACGGTGATGCGGTAAGCGGTAATCTTCCCGTTCGTCGCGATGACATAACAATTTTGCAGCTGTGCAGGGTTATCAACGCCGTTTTTGCGCATTTCCGCCAGCAGGATTTCGCTCGTGAACCACGCGGTCTTCGTACCGTCCGCGTTCTGTTCGACGCTCGCCGCGTCCACCGGAATCCACCAGACGCTCTTTTCCGCGCTGTCCAGCACGATTTTAGGCGTACCCGCGCCGGAATAGCGAATGCCAATGCGTGCGCCGTCCGCGAACCACTCTATTTTCGCTTCGAGCTGGATGTAGGAGGAATCCCATTCCTTCTGGCTCGTCAAGCCGTCGGCGTTCGCCCAGAGGATGCTCTCGTCCGCCTCCGCGCGCACTTCCGTCAGCGCACTGCCCCATGCCGTGCTGTTCTTGCCTTCCCACAGCGCGTCCAGCACCTGCGGGTACACCACGCTCGTCGCCTGACTGCGCAGCTTCGGATTCACCGCGCGGCGAATCCAGGCGTGGCACTCACCGCCGGACGTCTGATTGTTCCCATTATCCCAGATGACAATCGGCACGCCGTAGCGCTGGGCATTCTGCGCGACACAGTACGCCCACTTCGCGCGCTCGTCGTGATTGCCATTCGTGTTCGTCGCACCCGTTTCGCCCATCACGACCGGAATTCCCCGGTCAAGGAAGGTTTCCTTGATGTTCTCGAACACGCGGTTGATTTTCGCGCCATCCTTCTCCGGGGCGAACGTCGTCTGCGTATCCTGCAGGCAGAAGGTCTGCGGGTCGTACGAATGCACAGACACGATGATGTTTGCCGCCGCTTCGCCATCCACCGTCGGCAGGGCAATCGCCGCCGTGCCCGCCGGGGAGCTGGTCGCCGCGTAGCCCGGAATCATCAGGCAGCGCTCGGCGTTGCAGCCCTTGGCGTCCTTGCGGATGGTGTTTACGAACACTTGGTTGAGGTAGTTGACGGCAGCGTAGCACGCCGCGTTGCCGCTCCACTCATAGTTCGTACCCTGCGCGCGCGGCTCGTTCATGCCCTCGAAAATCACATGCTGGTCAAAGTCGGCGAAGGTGTCCGCAATCTGCCGCCACATGGTCGTCAGCTGCTCGCCGATTTTCTCCGCGTCCGCCGCGAAATTCGGCTCGTTAATCCACGCTTCGTGGTGCATATTGAGGATGACGAACAAATCCGCCTCGCGCGCCCACTCGACCACTTCGCGGACATGCCGGAGAAAGTCCTCGCGGATGGTGTACGTCCCATCGTCCGAGGTATAGCGGTACCAAGTCACGGGAATGCGGATGGTGTCAAAGCCCGCTTCCTTCACGCGCACCATCAGTTCCGGGGTGATTTTCGCGTTCCCCCACGACTGCTCCTGCGCGGTCACATCCGCGGTATTGCCGCCGGTTGCGTCCAGCGTATTGCCCAGATTCCACCCGAAACCCATCATCTCGACGATTTCCGTCGCTGTTTTGCCTGTCAGCATGGTTGATTCCTCCTCGGCTGCTGCCGGAAGCACCGGCAGCAGCATGGTCAAGAATAGCGCAATCCATTTTCGCATGTTTTGCATGAATTTTCCTCCTATTGCTTATAGAATTGGATTGTTACGCAGGGATTTCGCTCCTGCGGGAGCGACCAAAGGGCTTCCGATTGCCCTTTGGAAACCTTCGGCGCCCCTTCGGATGTTACAAGTCTGTTATGTTAGTTTTTTAGTTTGTGTGCTTTTGGTTGTTGAGAAATTGCCTTCCCCTTTCGCCGGCGGACGCATTGTCAGACTAATTCTGTTCGTTTTCGCATCCGCTTCCAGCACCCACACGGTCACGATGTCGCCGACTCGGACGACTTCGCTCGGATGATTCACGCGTCGCTGCGCCATCTGGCTGATATGCACCAAGCCGTCGCGGTGAACGCCGATGTCCACAAACGCGCCGAAGTCGGTCACGTTGCGCACCGTGCCGCGAAGCTCCATGCCGGGCTGCAAGTCCTTCAAATCCATCACGTCGCTGCGCATCAGCACCTGCGGCAGCTCATCGCGCGGGTCGCGGCCGGGGCGGGACAGCTCCGCCGCAATGTCGCGCAGGGTCGGTTCGCCCACATTCAGCTGCTTCGCCAGCGCCGCGAACCCCTCCGCGTCCGCCAAGGTCAGCAGCTTGCCGACCGCCTCCGCCGGGGTGAGCGAAAAGTGCTTCAAAAGGGCGCGCGCCGCGTCGTAACTCTCCGGGTGAACGCCTGTGTTCTCCATCAAGTCCTTGCCGCCGGGAATGCGCAGGAAGCCTGCGCACTGTTCGAAGGCTTTGGGGCCAAGGCGCGGCACTTTCTTCAGCTGTGCGCGGGTCGTAAACGCGCCGTTTTCCTCGCGGTACGCCACGATATTCTTCGCAACGGTCGTGTTGATGCCCGCGACGTAACTCAGCAGCGACACGCTCGCCGTATTCACGTCCACGCCGACGCTGTTCACACAGTCCTCGACCACGCCGCCCAGCGCCGCGTCCAGTTCCGCTGCTTTCAGGTCATGCTGATACTGTCCTACGCCAATCGCCTTCGGGTCGATTTTGACCAGCTCCGCCAGCGGATCCTGCAGCCGCCGCGCAATCGACACCGCCGAACGCAGACTGACATCAAACTGCGGGAACTCCTCCGCCGCCAGCTTCGACGCGGAATACACCGACGCGCCCGCCTCGCTGACGACCATGTATTTGAGCGCGTCACCCAGGGCCAGCTCCTTCATCACCTCGACGAAGAACTGCTCTGTCTCGCGTCCCGCCGTGCCGTTGCCGATGGCGACGATGCCGACGCGGTGCTTCTGGATCATGCGCTTGACGGTTTCCTTCGCCTGCGCAACCTTGCCGTGGCTGGGCAGCGGGAAAATGACGCCCGTATCCAGCACGCGCCCGGTTTCGTCCACAACCGCGACCTTGCAGCCCGTGCGGATGCCGGGGTCAAGCCCCATCGCGACCTTTCCTCGCACCGGCGGCTGCATCAGCAGCGGGCGCAGATTCAGCGCGAACACGCGAATCGCCGCTGCGCTCGCCTTGTCGGTCAATTCCGCGCGCAGTTCCGTGTCCAGCGACGGCGCAATCAGGCGCGTGTACGCGTCGTCGCACGCCTGCGCGACGTACTTGCACGCCGGACTGCCCGTCTGCTGCACGAAGCCGTAGCGCACGAGCTGCTGTGCCTTCTCCTTGTCCACGTCCAGCGCAACTTTGAGGAAGCCCTCCTTCTCCCCGCGGTTCATCGCCAACACCCGGTGCGACGGCATCAGGCGCAGCGGCTCACGGTGGTCGTAGTACATGCGGTAGGTGCTGTCCTCGTCTTTCGCCGCGACCGTCGCGACCATCGCCGTTTGATGGTAGTACGTTTTGAGCTTCGTGCGGACGGCGGCATCGTCGCTGACGACCTCGGCGATGATGTCCATCGCGCCTTGCAGGGCATCCTCCGCCGTTTCGACGCCCTTCTCCGCGTTCACATAGCGCAGGGCGATGGTTTCCGGCGCCATCATGTTCCGCTGCTGGAGCATCAGCGCGTTCGCAAGCGGCTCCAGCCCCTTCTCCTTGGCAATCGACGCGCGGGTACGGCGCTTCGGGCGGTACGGGCGATAAATATCCTCCAATTGCGCCAATGTCGCGGCAGCATCGAGGTCGCTTTGCAGCTTCTCCGTCCAGACATCTAACTTTTGCAGGCTTTCACTGATTTCCTGCCGACGCGCTTCGAGCGCCCGCAGTGCCGTCAGCCGTTCGCTGATTTCACGCAGCTTCTGGTCATCCAGCGACCCGTGCTGTTCCTTGCGGTAACGCGCGATAAACGGCAGCGTGCAGCCCTCGTCAAGCAGGCGAATGACGGCGTCGATTTGCCACGGGGCGGTTTGGAACTCCTGACAGAGCGTTTGTGTGATAGTCATGTCCTCACCTCAAATAATGATGCCTTCCAAATGATCCACCTCATGCTGAATCACCTGCGCGGTGAAACCAGAGAACCGCTGCACATGCCGCTGCAGCTGCTCATCCTGATATTCCACCAAAATCTGCTGATATCGCAAACACGGGCGCTCGCCGTCCAGAGACAAGCACCCCTCCTGCGCCGCGAAGGGAATCTGGCGATCCGTGATGACCGGGTTGAGCATCACCAGCACGGTTTTCCCCGCCATCACCGCAATGATGCGCTTGCGGATGCCAATCATGTTCGCCGCCATGCCGACGCACTCGTGCGCATGGGCGCGCAGGGTATCCACGAGGTCACGCGCAACGGGCAGATCCTCCGCCGTCGCCATCTGGCTCTTGCAGGACAGGAACATCACATCTCTCACAATCGGCTGAATCATTGCTTCTTCACCACCACGCCGCCAGTTTTCCAGATGCTTCTTTCGGGCACTTCACCACGCACGCAGCTCAGCGGGTAGATTTGGCTCTCCCGTCCGATAACCGTGCCGGGGTTCAGCACGCTGTTGCAGCCGACTTCCACATAGTCGCCAAGCATTGCGCCCATTTTCTTCAAGCCGGTTGCCATGCTTTCGCCTGCGCCGCGAACCGTCACCAGCGTCTTGTCGCTCTTCACGTTGCTGGTAATCGACCCTGCCCCCATGTGGCTGCAATAACCGAGGATGCTGTCGCCGACGTAGTTGTAGTGCGGCGTCTGCACATGATCAAAAAGAATCACGTTCTTCAGCTCCACAGAGTTGCCGACCACGCAGTCTGCCCCTACCAGCGCACTGCCGCGGATGAACGCGCAATGCCGCACTTCCGTCCGCGCGCCGATGATGCAGGGCGCACCCAGATACGCCGTCGGCGCAACCGTCGCGGTTTTGTGCACCCAGACGTGCTCACTGACTTCGGTGTATTCCGCCGGGTCAAGCGCCGCGCCGATGCGCAGGATTTCCGCCTTGATGCCCGCAAGCGCCTCCCACGGATAGGTAAACTGCCGCAGGTAATCCGCCGCCAATGTGTGGTTAAGGTCGTAAAGCTGTTCGATTGTCAGCATAATCTGCCTCCTATTTATTATGTTGATTGCTTTTTCGCCCTGCGCCGCCGAATCAGCCAGAGCATGAACATCGCCAGCAGCAGCCCCGCCAGCGCGCCCGATGAATCCAGCATCACATCCTGCCACTTGCCCGTGCGCCCGGCAACGAAAAGCTGATGGATTTCGTCCGTCGCGGCATAGAGCGTACATCCCGCCCATGACAGCCAGTGCCAGCGGGCGCGGTAGCTGTCCAGCAGCAGCGTCAGCAGCAGTCCCAAAAGCATGTACTCCAAGAAATGCGCCGTTTTCCGCACGGCAAAATCCACCTGTGCATACAGCTTCCAGTACGCCTGCCCCGTCAGTCCCTGCCGCTGCGCCAGAGAATCCGTAATTGGGCGGGCAATTTTACCACTGATGCTGCCGGACTGCGTGCCTTCCTGCGCCGAGAAACCGAACATCATCAGCAGCAGAGCCAGCGTAATCAGCCAGAGGATAGCACGATAAAGGTGTATTTTCCAGTTCAAGTTTGCTTTTCCCTCCTGCGGCGAAAGTTACGCCGCGATTGTTTTATTTCGCGCTCCACCCCGTCAATTCCTGCCGTGTTGCATGGATTTCACGAAAAAAGGGCTGCCCGTTGCAGACAGTCCTTTTGTTGGATTATTTCACGCGCTCGCAGTACACCGCCACGCGTTTTGTGCCGCTGATGGTGCAGGTCACAAGCGTCAGGTCATAGCCGGAATGGGCAATTTCGTTCGCATCGTTGGGGGAAATCGTGTTTTTCTCCCGCACAACGTAGCGGAAAACGTTATTCTCCATGTCCGTGAAGGTAACGGTTGCGTCCAGCGCCAAGCTGCTCAGCTTGCCAAAGTGGTAGGTGTGCGCAATAATAGCGAGGTTGTCCGCGTAGGCACTGCCGGAATAGCGGCACGGCGACACGCTCAGGTTCTCGTACGACCAGTTGCGCTGCACCGGCACTTTCAGCCCCAGCGACGGGATGGACAGCGTGCCGATATACTCGTGCCCATTGACCTTCTCACCCGGCATTTCGATTCCCGGCACGCGCTCGTAGAGCTTGCCCGTCGGCGCGGGCGTGGGTGTCGACGTGGGTTCGGGGGATGGTGTCGGTTCAGGCGTTTCGGTCGGCATGGGCGTTTCGGTGATTTCCGGCGTGCTCGTCGGATTTGATGTCTGCGCGGCATCCGGCGTGCTCGTCGGCTTCGGCGGATTCGTCGCAGTCCCTGCCGTCGGCGCGTTTGTCGGCTTCGGCGGATTCGTCGCAGGATTCGCCGTTGGTGCGCTCGTCGGTTTCTGCGGGTTCGTCGCAGGATTCACCGTTGGCGCGCTCGTCGGTTTCGGCGGATTCGTCGCAGTCCCCGCCGTCGGCGCACTCGTCGGCTTCGGCGGGTTCGTCGCATTTCCTGCCGTCGGCGTGCTCGTCGGCTTCGGCAGGTTCGTTGCAGTCTCTGCCGTCGGCACGCTCGTCGGTTTCGGCGGATTCGTCGCAGGATTCGCCGTCGGCGCGTTTGTCGGATTTGATGTCTGCGTGGCATCCGGCGCGTTTGTCGGCTTCGGCGGATTCGTCGCAGGATTCGCCGTTGCGGGCGCACTCGTCGCAGGGGTGTCCGTGGCGGTTACGTCATCACGCGGAATGTCGGTCGTCAGTGCGTCAGTTACGGAGGGCGTGGATGCTGCCGGGGTATCCGCCGTAGTGGCATCCGCCGTCGGCGCGTCGGTTATCGGCGCATCCGTCGCGGGTGTGTCAGTCGGCATCATCGTCGCGGTGACTACGGGCGGTGCGGCGGTCTGCTGCGATTCCATCTGCCGCTGAATGCGAATCTGCTCCAGCGCCATCAGCGCATCATCCGACTCCTGCTGCGCGCGGCTGGCATCCCACTGGTTGTAGCCCACCAGCGCCAGTGCCGCCAAAATCAGCACCAGCCCCAGCGTCATCAGCAAATTGCCCTTACGGTTCTTCATGCTCTTGGCTCCATTTCCGGTGCAGAATCCAGCCAATGACGAACAGAATCATGCCCGCGCCCGCCAGAATCGGCACTGGCCACCACAGCTGCCCCGTTTCGGGAATCGGAGCGGTCGGGGTCGGCGTGACCGTGCGGCGATTGGTAATCACATACACGCCGTTTTCGATGGAATATTCCGGCTCATAGTACACGTCAGCCCCCAGAATCTCGTTGAGGGTGTACACATGGTCAGCCGGCAAATCCTTGAAGATATGATGCCAGTTGTTTTCGCTGTTCAGAATCACCGTGTCGATATGCTGACCGTCCTGCATCAGATGAATTTCAATCTGCACAGGGCGATATGTGCCGCGGTTGTCGTCGTCCCACACCTTGACGCACTCAAGGTCAATCAGCGCGGGTGAACGTTCCAGCTTGATGGTGGAGAGGACGTCATACTGCCACTCGTCGTCCACATTGCGCGTCGGCACAGAGGTCAGGAAGGACTGGAAACTGTACGCCCAGCCGCCGATGATAACCGGCGTGCCGGAAACAAGGTACAGACCGGGGTTGAGTCCCGCGAAGGAAACTCGACCGTTTTCGTCCGTCGTGCCGGTGAAATCAGGCGTTTCGGACGCGGTGAGGGCTTTCATCGCTTCGGACGCGGCTGCCCAGTCCGCCGCGTTCTTCAGCGCGTTAATGTCGATATTCAGGGTGCTGTACGGGCTGCGCAGGGCGAACCGAGCGTCCGCGTCCATGTCCGCCACCTGATACAGCTGGAAGGTCACGCCGGGCAGGTGCGCATCATCCTCGTTGTCATCCGCCTGAATGGCGAACGTCAAGGGGTGCGTCAAATCCACCCGTTCAAAGGCAAGCGCGCAGGGCGCAAGCAGAAGGCAGCACAATGCTGTCAGCAGGACAAGCGCCAGCAGGCGCGAGGGTTTGCGGCTCATCACGACCGCTCAGCTCCTTTCCGCTTCTTGTGTTTCGGGCTGGTCGTTACCAGCATGAGAATGAGGAGAATCAGCAGCATCGGCGCGGCGACAATCGGCGCGACGATGTAGGGGTCAATCACGAGTGCGTCCGCGGAGATGCGCACGGATAGCTGCGCAAGCGATGTTTCGACCCGGTGTCCACGGACAAGCAGCCGGTGCGAGTTAATGCCGTAGGGCGTGCAGGTGACGAGCGTACACAAATCCATGCCGTCATAGATTTGCAGTGCGCTGACGTCATGCGGCTCGACAATGAGAATCTGGTCGATTTCATAGGTCAGCACCTTGTCCAGCACGCGGAGGGTGAAGGTATCGCCGTAGGTGAGCTGGTCAAGGTTGGTAAAGAGTTTGGCGGAGGGCAGCCCTCGATGCGCCGAGAAGGCGGAATGCGTCCCCGGTTCGCCGGTCGGCAGGCTTGTGCCCTCAATGTGACCGACGGCGACCTGAAGCACGTTGGCGTTCGTCGAGTGATACAGCGGCAGCGTCACGGCAATCTGCGGAATCTCAATCACCCCGATGATGCCCGAACCGCCGACATTCATCACCGCGTCGTACTCCTCGCGCTCCTCGTCGGTCATGATCAAGCGATCAACGGTGGACTGTGCGCGGAGTTTTTCGTTATAAGCGTTTGCCGCCGCCCAATCCGCCTCGTAATCCTTCTTGGACTCCTGCTCCACCACCGTGTTGTAGGTGGCTACGGCACGCGACTGGTGGAAGGAATTGTAGAAATCCGACACGGACGGGTACAGAAGGAGCGCCAGACCCACAAACAGCACCACAAACAGCAAAATGGTTGTCATATTGCGCTTCATGAGCCGCCTCCTTTCTGCAATCATGCTTCATTTTCCCATTTGGGAATGCCGGGCGGCGGCATTGCGCGCACCGCCCGGCAGGGGTTTCATCAGAACATGGGGATGTTCAACGAATTGCGGGAGAGAAATCAGATTTCGTCCGCTTCGGCCTTGCGGCGAACGATGAGGATGAGCGCCGCGCCCACGAACATCATGCCGCCCAGCACGTAGAAGATGGTCGTGCCGATGCCGCCGGTCTCAGGCAGGGTCGCGCCGGACTTGTTGACGAGCTTGTTGTTCATCGTAGAAGCCGCCGTGAGTTCCATGGTTGCACTTGCACCGCCAGCAGCTTCCTTGTGGTCTGCCGAAATCGTGATGGTGACAGGATCCAGCGGATTATAGGTAGCAGGAACCGTGGTTTCCTTCAGCGTGTATGTGCCGTGATCCAGACCGATGATGTTGAACGTACCATTGGCTTCCGTAATCATTTCATTGTTTGCGACATCCGTATAGGTATCATTCGGCTTCGTGGTGCCTGCGACAACGTAATTGCCATCGGCATCCTTCCACAGCGGAACAACACGATCATTTTGGTCATAAAGCGTGAAGCCAGCGCCAGCCAGTTCTTTGCCTGCTTCAGCCGTGTTCGCATACTTCGTGTTGTTCACAACATAGGTGAAGAGCCACACATGGTCTTCCGGCGTTTTACCCATGCCATCAGCATTGGGGTTGTTGGAGTATTCCAAATCGACGCTGTTCTTGTTGTCCGTGCTGGTTGCGCTCGCGTTGAAGACCTGCGCTTCTTCGTTCAGATACGCCGTGTAAACAACCTCAACCGTAATCTTGTCCGTAACAAGGATGCTGGTGTTTTCTTTCATCACCTTCTTCAGGTCTTCGATTGTGAGCGTCCAAGACGGCTTATCCTGATTTTCACCAACCTTGCCTGCGCCCTTCTGACCAGGCGTTGCAGTGCAAACATAATCGGTACCTTTCAGTGCGATGCCGTTCACCTTCACAGAATCAATCTGAACGAAGGTAATGCCCTTGGACATGGTGTCGTTGAAGACCAGCTTGTACGTCGGATAGTCATTATAATCCGCATTGACCGGAATAGTCGCGACCAGACGGAACTTGAAGTTTTCAAACAGCGCGTGGTCGGCACTCTCGCCCCAGCCTTCCGGATTCACTTCTCCGCCGTTCTTTTCAGCATCAGCAACTTCGTCCTGTACCTGCTTGTCCACAGAGGGCTTTTCAGACTTTGCAGTCGCAACGATGTCCTGATCCAGCACCTTTACAATCAGCAGCGTGGCAGCGCCGTCCTTGCCTTCCAGCTTTGCCTGATTGTCCCGCACAAGGTAATAGCCAGGGGTCAGTTTCTGGCTCTTGCCGGGGGCTGCTTTGGTGGAAGAGAACGTATCAACCGGAGCGGATTCAGCGTTCCAGTACTTCGTGATTTCAGCCAGCTTTTCCTGATTCGTGCCCGAAACAGTTTTCAGAGCCTCCAGAACTGCGTCCGGCACAGGATCACCAGTCGTGACCGCAGCAGTGTCGTTCTTGGCGTTTGCGCCCCACTTGACGCTCGTCAGCACTTTCGCACCAGATTCATCTGCTACAACATCAGCAGTGAAAATCTGGTATACCTGGTATTCGTGATCCACATCGTCCTTCGGATTCACCGTAATCGTAAAACCGGTAGCAGTCGGCGTATCGCCTTCCGTCACTTCAGAAGCGCCCGCGACAGTGACCATGCTCAGCACGAGCATCATGGCCAGCAGAATTGCCCAAAACTTTTTCATGGTTCTTCTCCTTTTCGTTGTCGTTCGTCATTCATTGGGAAACGTTTTGCGGGGATTACCGGGGTTGCCTACGTCGGGAGGTCTCCTGACGTATAGCTGCTATGCTTTTTTCATTCCTCCTCCCGTCGTTTTCTTCCCCATGTTTATACAAGGGCTTTCGCCCGCGTATACGGATTGAGCTGCCCCGGAAGGGGGGCTGCCGACTGCTCAGCAGCCTTCCCTCCGGCGTTTGATTTCCTGCCCCAGCAGCAATGCCGCCGCTGCCATCAGCAGCAGACCGCCCGCCGTGTACGGCAGTGTACCGATGCCGCCCGTCTCGGGCAGCGTGTAGGTAATGGGTGTGTTCGTAATCTGGAAGACGCGATTTTCGCTGTTCGCGGGAATCGGCGCGGTGTTCGTGGCGTTCGTGTCGTCCGTCACCAGCTGCCAGCCGCTGCCCACCGGGGTTTTCTCTTTGGCGTAGTAGCGGTAGAGGTTGCCACCCGCGTCATACGCCGGGAGATTGTACCACTTGTAGCCCCACCAGATGTTCTTGCTGCCTTCCGGCGCGGTGTATTCAACCACTTCGCCAAACTGCCAGCCATCCAGATCCTTCGCGACGACCTTCCCCGCTTCCGCGTCCCAGCCAAGGGTAACGGTCGCGATGATCTTGTCGCCGTCCGCCGCCGCTTCCGCGGTGGTCTGCTTGAGCGTCAGCGTGATGTCCGGGAGGTTCGCGGGATTCAGTGTGAACTGATTGTCCAGCGACGTCCAGACCTTGCGGGCGCTGATGTCGGTCAGGGTGTTGGTGACGGTGAGTGTCTTGACGTTCAGGTTGATTTCCGGCCGTTCGCCGTTCGTCGGGGCAGAAGCCGAATGGACTTCGTTGCCTTCCGCGTCCACTTCCTTGACGTAGTAGTACCATTCGCCGCTTGCGCCTGTATCCTTGTCGAACCAGTAGCGCGGCAGACGGGTCAGCGTCAGCGTTGCGGCGTCCGTCGGCGTGTCCGTGCCGACCGTCAGCTTCACGGTGCCGTTCGACAAGACCGTCGCGTCCATGTTCGCTTCCAGCGCGCCCAGCAAGGGCGTGTAGCGTTCGTGTTGGGAAAGACCAGCGCCGTCACGCTTTTCGCGCCAGATTTGCAGGTACACGACGGTATTGCGGACATTCAGCGGCAGTTCGCTTCCGCTGCCTGTGGGGAAATACGCCTGCCTGAACTGCTTGGTGATTTTCAGCTTCGTCGGCGTGTTGGTAATTGTGCCGATTTCGTTGAAGCCCAGCTCCAGCTTGCCGTCCGGCAGGTTGTTCAGGTAGCCCGCCAGCTCCACTTCGCGGATGATGAAGGACGCACTGGCGTAGCCCGGCAGATTCCGGATGGTCACGCGCCACGGTTCATCCGCCTTCGCCAGCCCCGACACATGCAGGTAGGGCGCGCCGTTAATCTGCACCAGCTCCGCCGTGAGCGAACTCGGCGTGCAGATAACGCTCTCCAGGCTGAAGTAGCTCTTTTCCAGCAGGTTTTCCGTTTTCCACTGCGTGGAGTAGACTTCCTGATACTTCATCATGACTTCAAGGTAGATGTCCTGCATCATGCCCTCTTCGCCGAACGTGTCCGCGTCCGCCCATTGCTTGACAATGCTGATGCTCTTGGGCACGTTGGTGATGGTCACGTTGTTTTCCGTCGTATCCTTGAAGGTGATGTAGAGAATCGAGCCGTCGCGTTCGCTTTCATCCGCCGTCATCACCGCCGTGTAGCGGTCCAGCGTGTCGTTGCCGACGCTCGTGCTTTCGAGGATGTAATAGCGGTACTTGCGCAGGCTGCCGTCGGGATTGAGGGTCGTGTCGTACAACGGCAGGTTGTCGATGGTCAGCTTCCAGCCGTTTTCCGCCGACAGGACGTAATGCTGCTGGAACGGGTCGTTGGACCAGTTGTAGTGCACCACGCCGTCCGAATCCGTCCAGTTTTCGCCCCAGACGTTGCGGAAGAGCGAAATCGACACGTTCTGGATGCCCAGCGGGTTCTGCGCGCCGTCGTACTCCACTTCTTTCGCCCACTGCTTCACAATGTTGAGCTTGCCGGTCTGCACGTTGGTGATGGTCGCGCTGGTGTCGATGATGGTGTACAGCGTTCCGCCGTCCGTGTTCGCCTCAGCCGAATCCTTCTCCGCCTCGTCAACACGGAAACCGTCCTCCGCCTTCAACTTCACACTGATGGGTGCTTTCGTCTTGGAGTCAAGTTCAAAGACATCTTCCGGTCCAGTAATCCAGCTCGTGTAGCTGTAAATCGGCGTGTACTTCGCTCCGTCCGCAATCACTTCGACCAGCTCGTAGGTGCATACGGTCGGTTTCTCCGCCTTGTCACCTGCTGCGATTGTGCCATCCGTGTTGTACTCTACTCTGTACAGCAGCAGCGATTCTGTCGTTTTCCAGCCATTCTCCGCCGTCAGCGTGATGGATTCTTGGTACTTTTCGTCTTCCATGCGGGTGCTGACCCATTCCGTGCCGTTCCAGACGTGCAGCGTCGGAATCAGCTTTACGGTAACAGACGTGGGAGTTTCCTTGATGCTGCTGTCCCACAGCTTCGTCAGTTGAATGCTAACTTTACCCTGTTCGTACAGCGGCACGTTCTTCGCGTGGATTTCCGCCGTTCCGCCGTCCGCAGGCAGTTCTACCTTGCCCCACTCATTGCCGTTCGTCGTTTCCTGCACGTCGCCGCTGAAGATGACCTGATAGCCATAGCCGTGGTAATTGCCGTATTCGTCCCACGCTTCGGCGATGCTGTATTGGTAGGGCATCTTCACCGCTTCGCCCGCCTCGTTGACCGTGAAGTAGTACTTCGGCAGGTTGGTGAACACCCACTCCGGCGCTTCCTCGCCCTTCAGGCTCTGCGTGACGTAGAAGTACTGCGTCTGCTGCGCATCCACAATCTCCTTGCCGTCCGCGTCGTAGCCGACAACCGGCGTCTGAATCAGGCAGAAGGTCAGCTCGTCGCGGTCGATGAAGCGCGCCCACGTCTTGTCTACCTTCACATTGACGTATTCAATGTAGTAGTTCTTTTCGGTCACTTCCGGCAGCGTGTCCGTCAGCGGCTGGCGGTAAACCTCCTTGATGTCCTTCAAGTCAGCCGTGAAGTAGTCCTCCGGCTTCTGCGGGAAGTCCGCAGGCAGATGCTGCGTGCCGAAGTAGCCGTCAATCGTCGCTTCCGACACCTCGTAGGTGTACGCCCAAGCGGATTTCACCGTGCCGTCGGCGTTGTATTGCGCATAAACCGACTGCGTTTCGTTCCATTCTGCCCAAAGCGCCGTATACGTTGCTGTGGTGTCCAGCTCGATCGTCTTTGTGGCGGGCGTTTCCGCTGTCCAGCCCGTATCCGGGGCATAGACATGGCGGGTGCGCGTCACGGTAATCCTCGCCTTTGTGCCTTCCGGCGTGGGCTTGTCCGCGGGATTGCCGGAAGCGTCCAGCCACTGCTTCGCCACGTTGAAGCGGTACAGACCTTCCTTCTCGCTCGTCAGCTTGTTGTTCGTCACGGTGACGGTGGTGCTGGTGTTCGCATCGCCCTCCGTCGTCACGAAACCGTCCGCCGGGCTATAGCTGACGCTGAACGGGAGGGTGGCTTCGTTTTGGTACTTGACCTCCTCCACCTTGTAGCGGTAGCTTTGCCTGATGGGCTGATTCTGTTCGTCGAAGCCCGTCACAGCGTACTTCGGGAAAGTGCCGAACACGACCTTGCTTGTGTTCAGGCTGCTGATGCTCATGACCCTCGTGACCGCTTGGAAGCTGGCGTCCGCGACCCACTCGCCGTTCTCCTGCTTTTCGCGGGTCAGGCGGAAGGTCAGCGTATCCTGCATGTTTTCAGGCTTCGCGCCTTCACCCCAGCGCTTCTCGGCTTCGATGGTCAGCTTCGCGATCTCGTAGTTCCGCAGCGTCGCCGTGCCGCGTGCGTTCTGCGCGTCCGCCTTCGGATTGGCGGGATTCCCGTCCGTGAAGTACTCGCTCGGGTGCTGCGGGAGACCGCTGTATGCCAGCTGGCAGTAGAAGCCGCTCGGCACGTTCAGTTCCCGGAGGCTGTAGGTGTAGGCGTGGGCGTTTTGGACAACGCCGTTTTCCATGGCGACCGTGTAGGTTTCCAGCCCCTCGAACTTGGCGCTCCATTTGTTCGCTTCTGCCAGCGTGACCGTGTCGCGGCGTTCCGTGCTGCCCATCGTCCACGCACCGTTGACGTAATCCCAGCGCGTCTTGTAGAGCGCGACCTGTACGCCGCCGAATTCCTCGGTAATCGTGTGCTTTGTGCCATCCGGCGCGTACCATTCCTTGGACAAGTCGATGCTGATTTCGCCGTACTTGTCCTCCGGGCGGTAGACGTTGGTCAGCGTCGCCGTGACCGTGCCGGTGGTTTTGCTGGCGTTCGGGTCGATGGTGTAGGTGATGCCGGATGTGGTGTAGCTCGGCACTTTGCCCTCGACGATGTAGTAAATGTAGTAGAGCTTGTTGCCGTTCGCGTCCGCACCGGTGGATTCCAGCTGCGACCACTGGGTGTGCCAGCCGTTCGCCGCCGTCAGCGTAGCCTCGCGACCGCCGTAAGCGTCGTCCGGGTGCTGGCGAATTTTTGCCCACTGCGCATCGGTGAACTGCGTGACCTGCGTCGGCACTTCGCCAACCGGCGTGCCTTCCGGGGTCATCGTGATGCTCACGCTGTCATCATACCCATATTCTGCCGACCATTGATTATTCCAGCTTTGCCACCACTGTACACTGAAAGTTACCTTTTTCTGATACGCCATCGTTGTAGTGTAAACGAACTGTTTCTTCGACGTATCCTGCGGCTGCAAAACGATTTGTTTTCCGTCTACGCGAGCCACAATACGCCCGGTGTCACCAAGTCCGTTACCTGACAGGTTCAGCGTTACCGTAACCTCCTGATTTTCCGGGAACTGCCGTGCAATCGTCGCGCTGCTGTTACCCTTCATTTCCGCAGACAGGATGCATTGCGGATTCTGCGTTGCACCCGTGTCCAGCACGTCGGTATACTGTTCCTGCGTCAGCACATAGCGGCGAAGCATCACGAGGACGCTGGCAGGGCGCGCATCCTCATGGGCGTCGTCGCCAGCCCAGTTCTTCTGCACCTCCATGTCGTGGCGATCCTTGCTGTTCTTCACCTGAATGCTGATGCTCGCAGAGCCGTTGACGGTGTGTGGGCCATCCACCACGCCTTTGATGCCGGAAGCAGCCATGAGCTCCTGCAGCCGACTCTTTGAAATCGTGCCGAAGTTGCCATTGTTGAGACCGTCCGGGTATCTCTCCGGATGTGCTTCGGTATCGTCCGCTCTCGGAACGATGTGGAAGACGACCAGCGGGCGATCCTCCAGCACGAGGTGGTACGGTTCGACTGCATGCGTTTCCGCCAGCATGTACGCGACGTTCGGGTCGAGGGGACGCTCGTTCAGCTTCTCCGAATTGTATTGGTAAGTAATCATACCGTTTTGATCCGTGTAGACCTTACCATTTGCGCCGCCAACCGCCTCGAACTTGTTGGTTTCCGTGTTCCATGCGTAGAGGGTGAACTCCGTTCCCGGCAGCAGCAGCGAGGTGTTCGCGCTGTCCACCTTGCGGATGACCAGATTGTTGTGGATGTAGCCGCCGCCCTGACTGAAGTAGTCGTTATTGCTGTTGTTCAGTTCGGTACTTGAGCTGTCTTTTCCTTCAAGGTTTGCGTGGTTTTTCAACGCCGGACTGATGCCCTTGTGGTTCACGTCGTTGAAGTTGTACTCGTTCGTCACCTCAGGCGGCAGCAGAATGTTCTCCTGCGCCGTGTATTCCAGAATCAGCGCCTTGCCGTCCGGAACGGTGACAGTTATGTTCAGCTTACGCGTGTTTACCGTCGATCCGCTAAAGCTCGGCGTTCCCTGCGCAGGATACTGGTAGGTTTTATTCCCTTCCTCCGTTTCCGTGAACTCCATCTTCCAGAGATACTTCTCTATCTCTGCGCCGCGCACCAAATGTCCCTTGCCGTTTTCATCAACGTTCAGAATCGGATTGCCGTTTTCATCCTTCAGCGCCTCGTAGAGCCTGAAGGAGCCTTCATCCAGCGTGACGTCTCGCAGATAGATATAATTATTTGGCCAGTTATTGCACCAACCAACAACGTCATACGACAGCGTATCTGTCAGCGTGAGGGTGCTGGAGCTTGGGCTTAGCTCCGCGCCGGCCTGGTTGATGTCGATGGTGTAGGTGATTCGCGCCTGCTGGTCGCCGCCCTTGACGCTGTAGCCCTTTTGGACGTTGATCGGCTTGACCGTCTCTTCCTCGTAGGTCAGCTCGGTCTTCTGCTCCTTGTGATAGAGCGCAGCGTCGTATCTCACGTCCAGCTGGTTGTTCAGCACGCCCAGCTTCAAACTGCCGTTCACCGCGTTTGCCAGGAAGTCGTCGGCAATCTTGCAGTGAACCTTGACGGTCATATCCGCCTTGCCGTTGAGGATCGTTTCCGAACCGCCGGTATTCTCATTCGGCTTCATGGAGATGTTGATTCTCTGCTGCTGCTGTGCGCCTTCGCCCACCGTCGTCAAATCAGCCTTGATGGAAATGCACTGCTCGCCCCACTCGTTGCTGACCTCATAGCCATCCGGAATCGTACCGGCATTGTCCAGCTTCTTATTGACAACGGTCATCTTCGTGCTGTCCGTTTCGCTAAGAATCAGCCTCGATCTGCCGTATTCAATGTAATCCACCACAATGTGCGGCGGGAGCGTTTCGGTCAGGGTGATTTCGTCGTGCGCCACGCCGTCATTGCGCAGGAGGATCGTCCAGTACAACTCGTTCTCATGGATGATCTGTCCGTTCAAATCACCAACGCCATGGTTGCCGAATTTCTTCTCCACCAGGTCGTTCGGGGCGACCTTGTACTCCGCGTATCCGTTCTTGCCCGCGTTAACAGCTGTGTTCTTGAAGTCAACCCAGCCAGTGCGGGACTTTTCCAGATAGATGGTCGTCTGGTACGGGAGCATGACGCTTGTCGTCGCGTTCGCATCCACATTGGCGTCGTTCAGCACAACGCCTTCGCCCGTCGTTTCAAACCGGAAACCATAGTAGTAGCCTTCCGTCAGCGTCGTTTCCGCAGACACCACCATCGTGCCTTCATTTTTGCCCTGACTGTCGCAGGTCAGCAGCGTAATGGTGTACGGCACATTCTGCGCATCATGCTTTTTCACAACATCGAGGTCTTTGATGGCGTTGAGCAATGTCTGCGCCTGAGCCGCCGTCATGTAGTGCTGCATGATTTCTATTTCGTTTTTCCATTTCACCTTCTTGTCAAGCGTATCGCCGAAGTTCAGCTTATACTGAACATCCTTCGTCGCCGGGAAGGTGTACGTCGCGTTCCACGCTACCGGATACAGACCATCGGTGTATTCGCCGTTCTTCGTCGGATCCGCCGACATACTCGCGTCAACCGACTTCACCACATTGTAACGCGTGTCCTGCCCTACGGTCACGGTGCTTGTCTTTTGTTCGCCGTCGAATTCCGCCGTGTTCGTAACCTGTTGATTCTGCGCGGTTGCTTCCACCGGCGTTTTGTATTGGATTACGATCTTAGCTGTGGTGTCCTTGAATTTCAGCTGCGGTTTGCCGTCCACGCCGGTTTCCACGGTAAAGTAATCCGTGTAGTTTTCAGCGGTGATAGGCGTGTTATTCGCCGTGATTTGCGACACATAGCCCTTGCCGTCCGTCTTCGAAAACAGCAGACTGCCGTTTTCGTCCACAAGCTGGTCGAACATCGTGTCCGTCAGCGTCTTATCCTTGATATTGAAACGGTTTTCGTTGACGGTGAGCGTCCACTGAATGCAACCCTCATTGCTGTTGTACCAGCTGCTCTTTTGCAGCTTTTTAATCTGAACGTCAGTAGGGTTGCTGTTAGAGGAATTCTGGGAATGGTCCCACTTTCCGCCACTCTGCGCAGTGAAAGTATTTGTCAGCTGATCGTATTCACCGGTCATTCCGTCCTTGTCGAACGTGTATTCATACTTGATTTCGTATGTTTCATTTGCCGAAAGCGGCGGCAGCACATAGTCCGTCGTCATGGTATGGACCTTGCCGCTTTCGTCTGTCGTGTTCGCATAAACGTAATGAATGTGCGTTCCCGTCGTACCGCAGGCGCATGTACCGTCCGTCTTGATTTCTGTCGAAGCAGAGTCAACAGCGGGCACCTGACTCCAGTTAGAGTGTATTTTAACCTCCGTGACGGTCATGTTTGTCAGGGCAAGTTGCTTATTCACCGCCGTCATGACGTCTTGAGCAGTCGCGTTCTTGCCGTTCGTGCCCTTTGTGGATTCGATTTTGACGGTATACTCAATCGTTCCTTTTTCCCAGTTGACATTAGCCCCGCTTTTCCAAGTTCTCAAATCGCCGAGGAGGGAGTTGTTGCCCCTGTCGATGTCCTCCCACTTCACGGTAGTCGATGCGCCACCGAACTTGATGGTCAGGTCGTCGTTGCCCAGATTCTCAACATCATCCTTGCGAATTTCGGCGCTCATCTTCATGGTGCCGGTGCGGTCGTCATGGCTGGGGTTGTTCCAGACAAAGTCCATATACTCGTCGGTGAACCACATTTCAACGTTATTCGTTTCGGGATTGTACTGGAACTTAAACGCCGGCTTTTCATTGCTGAATTTGGCGTCCGTGCCCGACCAGACAGAAGTGCTGTCCGTTTTGATATGCGTATTCTCTGCCGGAATAATAATCTTGTTGCCTTCGCCATGGCGAAGAATAGCTTCATCCGAAATCTTGAAGTCCGCCGCGAAGCTATAGTTGTACGCATTAGCATTTTCCGGAAGTGTGATGTTCGATACCGTAATATTGGTAATCTGCATGCCGCTCTCGCTGACGGCAGGCGGTTCGTTCGCCATCATTAGGAAGCCCGGGTCGAGTCCAAGCGACGGCATCATCATGTCGTCCGGCTTCGCGGCATCAGCGTCCATCGACGGAATCACCGTAAGCGCAGGTGTCGGGGACGGCTCGTCCATCGGGGCAACAGTTTCGGCGGCGTTTTCCGTCGGCGCGGGCGTTACAGACGGCGCAAGCGTCGGTTCTTCCGTAGGCGCAGGCGTTGCTGTGGGCGCTTCCGTGGGCGTTGACGTCACTTCGGGAGCTGCCGTCGGCTCAGCTGTCGCTTCGGGCGCAGCCGTCGGCTCAGCCGTCACTTCGGGCGCAGCCGTCGGCTCATCCGTCGCTTCGGGGGCTGCAGTCGGTTCAGTCGTCGCTTCGGGGGTATCCGTCGGTTCAGTCGTCGCGTCGGGGGCAGCCGTCGGCTCAGCTGTCACTTCGGGAGCTGCCGTCGGCTCAGCTGTCACTTCGGGGGCTGCCGTCGGCTCAGCTGTCACTTCGGGGGCTGCCGTCGGCTCAGCTGTCGCTTCGGGGGCTGCTGTCGGCTCAGCTGTCGCTTCGGGCACAACCGTCGGCTCAGCTGTCGCTTCGGGGGCTGCCGTCGCATCGGGGTTCGGGGTCGGGTCATAGTAGCAATCCGCCGTGTGCGTGTGCTCTTCTTTGCCGCAGATATAGTGGCGTTCGTAGCAGTCCGCCGTGTGATGATGGCCGGAATCCTCCGCCGTCACCGTCACAATGCATTCATTTGTATGTTGATGCCGCAGCACCTGAATGTAGCCGCAAGTGTAGTAGCCGGTTTTCGCATCGACGCAGGACGCGGAATGCGTGTGCACTTTCGCCGGGTCGGGATAGAGCTTGCATTTCAGGTCGCCGCGCACCATCTCGTAGCAGGAATCATCATGCGTGTGTGCGCCTTCGCCCTCAAACAGACCGCAAGTCGGTTCTTCCGTCGTCGGATAGCAGGCATCCGTGTGGTGATGCGCGCCCTCGCCTTCCGTCAGGCCGCAGGTGTACGTCCGGGTCACTTCGTAGCAGCTGTCATCATGGACATGCGGCATGTCGGAGTTCGTCGCAACGTCCTCGGTGCAAATCAGCGTGCGCGTTTCCGTCACGCAATCCGCCGTGTGCTGATGGCCTTCACTTTCAAACAGACCGCAAGTCGGTTCTTTCGCCCGATAGCACGCATCCGTGTGGATGTGCCCCTCGCTTTCCGGCAGCGTGCAGGTCAGCTGCTTCTCCCAGTTGTAGCAGGCATCCGTGTGCTTGTGCATCGGATGCTCCTCCAGCGTGCAGATAAGAACGCCGTTGCTGTCGTAGCACTTCTCGTCATGCTCGTGGATGTAGCCATCCCAGTAGCCGCAGCTGAGTTCGCCCTGCGCATTATAGCAATCGGAGGAATGGCGGTGCGGCTCAAAGCTGCAGCGCATAATATCGGTAAAGACTGTCTCCGCCTCGCGCTCGGAAATCAGGCAGGTCAGCTCGTCCACATAGCAGTCCGCCGTGTGGGTATGCTCCTCCAGCCCGCAGTACGTTTCCGCCGCCATCGTCAGACCCGGCATCATCAGCACATAAGACGTGCAGATGGCGACAACGAGTGCCAGCGCCGTGACCGTCTTAAGCAGACGCATCCGGCGCTTCCGCTGCGCAACGTATTTTTCTGCTAATTCCATGAGTTTGCGGTTCATGTCAGCATCCTCCGATTCTGGAACCTGTGTTCCTCTTCTTGCTGTATTGTACTTACGTTATTGCAGGAATCCAATGCGGTTCAGCGGCCAAATGCGGAGCGTTACGCGCCCCATAATCTGCTCTTCGGACACTGGGCCAACCAGTGTGCTTCGGCTGTCGCGCGAGGTGGAGCGGTGATCACCCAGAACAAAATACCGCCCGTCCGGCACTTGGTACGGCAGCGTGATGGAGCAGTCGCCCAGCGCGCGGTCGGTGATGTACGGCTCATCAAGCAGTTCGCCATTGATGTAGACGTTGCCGCTTCCGTCGATGTTGACCCACTCGCCCGGCAGGCCGATAACGCGCTTAATCAGCACCTTATTGTTGTAGTAAAAAGCGATAATATCGCCGCGCTGCGGATTTGACCCGCGCACGACCATTGTGATTTCGCCCTGCCCGACCACCGGCGTCATTGACGTGCCGGTGATTTGCAGGATGGGCATGACCATGGTTGCAATCAGCACCGCGACCGCCGCCACCACCAGCAGCGTATAGAGCGTGCTGCGCAGGGCGCGGTTGTAGCTGTGCTTGCGCTTTTCATGCTTCAGTTCCGTTTCCAATTGTGCGGATGTGGGGTTCATTTGCCGCAGCAGGTGGGCGCGTTCCGCCGCTTCCTGCGTGTCGTTGAGCAATTGTTTGCCCGTTTTCTGCTGATTCTTGTCTTCTGACACCTGCGCGCCCTCCCTTCTGTCATGTTTCTTTACTGCTGATTGGCGGCTTTCTTGGCGTGCGCGAGGATTTCCTGCGCTTGGCTTTCTGCCGCGCTGATTTTCTCCTGGCACAGCCGCTCGACGTTCTGCTGATACTGTTCCGCGGCCTTCTGCGCCGCCTCAAACACGCCGTTTAACTTCAGCGATGCCTCCGCAATCGAGCCGCACGTTTCCAGCTGCAGCTGCTGACTTTGCAGCGCCGCTTCTGCTGCATTCAGCCGCTGCTCCAGTGCTTCAAATTCCCGTGCCTGTTCCAGCAGCAGTTCCAGCAGCTCCGCGCGTCCCAGCTTCCGCAGTTCCTTCTCTGTCACAGTTCACGTCTCCTTCACATGTAACACATTTATCGTTTCTCGATATGCAATTCGCCAAATTCCCGGCAAATCACAGTTCAAGTTCTTACATGGTTTATTATACCATCAAATCTTCAACTGTCAAGACGGAAAAATAACAGTCATTATGCTCAAACGGTGCATTTTTGTGTATTTTGTCTCACTTTCGTGTGTCAATTATGTCATTTTCGTACGTTAACAGTCTGTTAGTTTCCTGAGTATTGTAATTTTTATGTTAAAACTATCGTTACAGGAATGTTTTTGTTCTGTTGCCCTCCTCGATTTTTCGGAATTTTCGTTCAGTGCGTGCAAATTTTCGACCGCTTTTTTCTTTGTTTCCACGCCATTCGTTCGTCTTTTTCAATGTAACATTCCAGACTTGGCAAACAAAAAACAGCATAATATTGTTGATTCGCGAAAAAAACAGGAGCAGCCCGTAAATTGTGCTGCTCCTGCCCAATATTCTGTTACCCATTCGGGTTTGCGCTGTCGTCATCCTGGCGATACTGATCTGTACGGCGACGATGGCGCGGCGCTTCCTCTGCCGATTTCGCCACCGGGCGCGCATACGGATTCTCCATCGTCGTCGTGCTCTTCGGCGCGGCAGTGGACGGGGTCTCCTGCGGCTTCGTCAGGGGCTGAATCGGCGTGCGATAACCGACTTGCGGTCGGTTTTGCATATCCTGCGTCTGCGGAACGGGCGTCGCCGGGCGCACCTGCACAGGCGAAACGCCATTGCTCGTCTGCGGACGCTGCTGGGGAGTCGCATACGCGCCTGTGCGCATCTGCTGCGGCTGACCCGCCTGACGCGCAACCGGACGATCCGCATTGCGCGCTGCCTGTGCGCGGCGCTGCGCCGCCTTCATCGCAACCTCACGCTGTTTCTTCTGGTACTGCATGAAGGCGAATCCGCCGCCGCCCAGCAGCAGCACGACCGCAATCACGATGAAGATAACCAGCCCGCTGTTGCCGCTCTCGTTCGTCACGGGGTACGTCGTGGCTGCGGTGGGCAGCGGTTCGAGCGTCGGCGTGGGCGAAGCGGAAGGCGTCGGCGTGGCGGTTTCCTGCGTAGGGGCAGTTGTGGGCGAAGTCAGCGGGCCGGGCGTTGAAAAGCCTTGCCACGGCACATAGCTGACCGTTGCACCGCTGCCCTTCCAGTCGTTGATGGTCTTGTCTTCTTCCGGAATCAGACCGCTGGTCGGTTTTGCAGTAGCATTCCCCGTCGTGTTATTCTGGATGCCCTGAATGTACTCGCTGCTTTGCAGGAACTCTTCCAGCTCCTCCACCGTCATCCAATGGAAGTATTTTCCGTTGACGTAACCTTCTTGGTCATTGTAGCGGATATGATACCACGTTTCGCCGTCCGTTCCGGTCGTTGTGCCGAGGACAAAGCAGAACGCGTAGTTGTACAGCTTTCTAATACGGCTCGCGTTCATGCTGGGCTGCTGGCGGAAGTTGACCGAGGTCGTCGTAGTCACATAGCCGTAGCTGGAGTAGTTCGTCGGGTCGTAGGGCTGGGGCGTGGTGACAAGCGTGGGTGCGGGCGTGGCGTTCAGGTTGTTCAGGTACGCCTCGATTTCCGCCTGCGTCATGAAGCGGAGCATGTCATAGCGCACATAGCCCCACTGCCCATTATACTGCACGCGGTGCCACGGCATACTGCCCAGATAATCCTGCCCGGAGACGTAGACAACTTCGCCCTGCATCAGGTACTCCTCAATCGCGCTGAAGTCGCCCGCCATCTGCCGCAGCGGCACGTTGTTGCCCACGGCGTAGGCGTAGCCCATCTCCTGTGCGGGAACAGGCGTCAGGTACGGCGTGGGGCTGGGCGTGGGCGTGCTGCGGGACTGATTCCACTGCTGAATGTACACCTGCGCCTGCGCGTCGGTGACGTAGCGGAGGTTCGCGTCCGGCACATAACCAGACGTCCCTTCCAGCGTGGTCACAATGTCCCACGTTTCGCCCGCCGTATTCAGCTGGCTATTCACATACACCAGCACATTCGCCTGCAGCGTCGCCATGACGTAGTTGCCCGTGCCGATGCCGGTGCGCATTTCGGTTTCGCGCGTGGTGACGGCATATCCCTCATACGGCACAGCGGTCGGTGTCGGGGTCGGAGCCTCGGTCGGGGTCTGCGTCGGCGCGGCGGTCGCCACCTGACGATACCAGAAGGCAATATCCGCCGCATCCATGCTCAGCGTGCCGTCTTGGAAAACAGTCAGGGTGATTTGCTCGCTGCCGGGAATCAGCTCATATCCATCCCGCAAATTCGTCGGCATCGGGCGCAGGGTGTATGTGCCGGGGGCGAGCGTCATCGACTGCGCGTTCGCCACCGGGCTGCCGTAGCTGTCCAGATACTGGATGGTGATGGTCGCGTTCTGCGGCGCGGCGGTCGGGGTTGCCGTCGGCACTTCCGTTGGAATTTCGGTCGGAATTGCCGTCGGGGTCTCGGTCGGAATCGGCGTTGCCGTCGGCACAGGTGTTGCGCCGGTGGATGCGGCATACGCGTCGCTTTCCGCCTGCGTCATGATGGTCATGAATTCGCTCTTGATGTAGCCGCTCTGCCCATCCACCATGACGACGCTCCACCGTTCGCCCTTGTCATTCAGCATTTCGTTGACGACGTAGACGTTCGAGCCATTCGCCAAGCGCTTGATGACCGTGTTGCTCTTGCTGGTCGAGGGCTCACTGCGGAACGCCACCTTATTGCCGTTGATGGTCGCGTAGCGGTTGACCGGCTGCCCGACGGGAATCGGCGCTTCAGTGGGCGCAGTAGTCGGCGTTTCGGTCGGAATCGGCGTATTCGTGGGCGCTTCGGTCACGGGAACATCCGTCGCAGCGCTTTGAACCGGGCGGTAATAGAACGCCAGGTCTTCCGCCGTCGCTTCGTCACCGTTGATGGCAATGGTGCCATCCGCGTAAATCGTCAGTTCGAACGACGTCCAGCTGCTTTCAAGCTCGTAGCCGGGAATGCTGTCATACGCGGGCGTGACGTGGTACGTCCCCGGTGTCAGCTCCGCCACGCTTGCGTCGGCAATCTCCTCGCCAAGCGTGTTGTAGTAGCGGATGGTGACGGTCACGAACTGCTGCGCGGGCGCAGGGGTATCGGTCGGCGCGTCCGTCGCCGGAACGTCGGTCGCAGGCACGTCCGTTGCGGGCGCAGGCGTGTCCGTCGGTGCTTCCGTCGCGGGAACTTCCGTCGGAGTCTGCACCGGATGATAGTAGAATCCGACCGCATCCGCCGGAATTTCTTCGCCGTCCATGTACAGCGTGCCGTTCGTATCCACCGTCAGGTCAAACTGCGTCAGGGTACTGTCCAGCTCGTAACCGGGGATTTCGCGCTCCGGAATCATCGGGTACGTCCCCGGCAGCAGTTCCTTCACCACCGGGTCGGCAATTTCCACGCCGCTCATGTCGAAGTAGTGAATCGCCACCGGCATCGTCTGCGGGGCGGGCGTGTCCGTCGGCGCAGGGGTATCGGTCGGCGCTTCGGTTGCGGGTGCTTCCGTCGTGGGAATATAATAGTAGAAATACACCTCGCTCGGCGTCGCGATACCGCCGGAAACGTTCACTTCCACCGTGCTTTCCGTGCCGGGCATCGGCACATAGCCGTCCGCCATGCCCTGCGGATTCGCCGTCACAAGGTGCGTCCCCTCGCCCAGCGTCAGCGTGTCGTCCATCGCAACAGGCTCGCCCTCGGAATTGAGGTAATGCACGGGCACGTTCACTTCGGTCGGCTGCGGGTCGGCATAGAAGAAGGACACACTCGCCAAGTCGGTCGTACCGTCAGGACGCAGCGTGACCGTCTGCGGATTTTCGCTGATGAGGTCGTACCCGCCCACGCGGTCGCTGGCGGTATAGATGTAGTTCACGCCCTCGGTCAGCGGCTGCGACTGCTGATCCAGCAGCGTGCCGTTCTCGTGATAGTAGAACACGTCGATGTTGGATGTTACCGGCTGCGGCGTGGCATAGTGGAACACAACGGGATTCACGCTCGCCGTGCCGCCGTTGTCCACCCACACATGCACCGTGTCCTCGCCGACAAGCTGATACCCAGCAGTCATCGCGCTATTGGCGGTAACATAGTTGTCGCCCTGATTCAGCGTCACATACTGCGTGTCCAGAATCGTGCCGTTGTCATCCAGCTGATACAGCACGGTCACTTCCGCCTGAATGACGGGCGGCTCGGTCGGGGCTTCGGTGGGCACTTCCGTCGGCGCTTCGGTCGGCTGCTCCGGCACGGCGTAGACAAATCGCACCTCGCTCGGCGACGCGTTGCCCATGCTGTCCACAAACACATCCACCACGCCGGACGCGGGTTTGACAAGCAGATAATCCCACGGCACAACGCTGGAATTGGCGTACACTTGGGTAGTCGCGTTCGTCAGGCAGCTTGCGTACTGGAAATCCAGCTGCTGGCCATCCTCCGTCACATAGTACACCGGCACGTTGACACTCTCCTGCGCGGGCGTTTCGGGCATTCCCTGCGACGAGAGGTACAGCGGGAACATCCCTTCATAGACGCTGTTGCAGTAATAATCCACTTCATACGAATACATCGGGTCAAGGGCAGTCGCATCCTGCGTCCACATGATTTCCGACGCATAATCTTTCAAGTAGAAAGTATACGCCGGGTCAGACGATACAACCTGCACCTGAACCGTGCTGAAAAGGGCGGACGCATCCAGCGTCGCCCAATACGCATGTTCCGCGCTGTCAGGCACGGGGAACGCCTGCGTCGTCTGCTGCTGTCCCTGCGAATCCGTCCAAATGACGGACACGACGACGTCTTCCCAGCGATCCAGCGCCAGCGCCGGAACCATCGCGGTTGTCATCAGCAGCGCCGCCACCATCAGCACAGACAGCAGACGGCCAAGACCTTTGACGCCGGATTTTCTCATGTTGGGTTTCCTCCTTGCTCCTGCCCTTTGCGGGCCTGATGCCATTCTATTATACCGCAGCGGCGCGGTTTGTCAATCTTCCGCACCCTGCCGCATTTTTCCTTGCGATTCGCAGGATTTTTTGCGTCTCTTGTCGAATCACTATGGCGAAAATCATCCTATTGTTTGAGGAGGACATTGACCATGATGGACGACAAGCAGCTGACGGAAGAGTATTTGGATGGGAAAGTCGTTTTCCCCGGCAAGATTATCCGCGTTGAGCATTGGCATGTGCGCCTGCCCAACGGCGAAACTGCCCTGCGCGAGGTGGCGTGCCATCCAGGCGCGGCGGGCATTGTCGCGCTGGATGATGACGGCAACGTGATTCTCGTCCGCCAGCACCGCATCGCCGTTGGCCGCTTGACGCTGGAAATTCCGGCGGGCAAGCTCGATGGGGCGGATGAAGACCCGTTCGTCTGCGCCCAGCGTGAGCTGAGCGAGGAAACCGGGCTGACCGCCGACCACTGGCGCAAGCTGACCGTGCTGGAGACGACCCCCGGCTTCTGCAACGAGCGCATCCACCTCTACCTGGCGACGGGGCTGCACGCTGGAAAGACGCATCCGGATGAGGATGAGTTCGTCTGCACACTGCGGATGCCGCTTTCCGACGCGGTACAGAAGGTGATGGACGGCACGTTCCGTGACGGCAAGACCGCGCTGGCGCTCCTGATGGTGCAGCAGCTGCTGTCCGCCCCCTGCAAACAATAAACGTGCGAAACGCGCGTTCTGTTCCATCCACGCTTATTGTAACAAATATTTCATCAAAATGCAATCGTGTGGACGGATTTTTGCGCGTTTTTTCGGAAAATTTCGCTGACGGAGGTGCTTTATGGCTGGAAAAAAGCAGCGTCATCCCCTGTATGTTCTCTTTCTGCTGCTGATGCTGCTCATGCTGGCGCTGGGTGTGTATCTGCTTGTTGTCGGCTGTCAGCAAGGGAATCCCCCTGTGCCACTTGCGCCGTTTTCGCCGCAAATTATCGGAGGTTTCTTCCGCCATGTATGAAAAGCTGGGGCAATGGCTCTCCCACCGCAATCCGCCGAATGAGCCGATTCCCGCAGCGGATTACTTCGCGGCCCTGCCGCGCCTGACGACTGACCGGCTGCTCCTGCGTCCGCTGACGATGCGCGATGCGGCGGATATGTTCGCTTACTCCCGCGACCCCGAAGTCGCTCGGCATGTTCTCTGGGATGCGCACAAGTCGATGGCGGATACGCGCGGCTGCCTGCGCTACATCATCAGCCAGTACCACAGCGGCGCGCCGTCCAGTTGGGGCATCGTGCTGCGCGAAACGAACCGCGTCGTCGGCACGATTGGTTTCATGAGTTACAGCGACGCGGACAGCGTGGTGGAGCTCGGCTATTCGCTCGCCCGCTCCTGCTGGAACGGCGGACTGATGACCGAGGCGCTGGCGGCGGTGCTGCGCGAATGCTTCACCGCGCTGCGCCTCCACCGCGTCGAGGCGATGCACGAGTGCGACAACCCTGCCAGCGGGCGCGTGATGGAAAAATGCGGTATGCGCCACGAAGGGACACTGCGCGGCAAGGTGTTCAACAAGGGCAATTTCCACGACGTGGAGCTGTGGGCGATGCTGCGGGAGGACTGGGACGCGCGCCATTGAGCGAGTTTCTTCCTATTTATATGCTGGAGGATACGCTAATGCAGTTTGACATGATTTCTGGGCTGCGGTGGATTCACTCGTCTCGTCCGACGAAGCGGCGGCGTGCGGAATAAGCGCATCAAAAAAGAGGGCTTCCGCCCCCTTTGAATTGGATTTATACTAATTCGATTCTAAAACATGACATCGAGCATAGCAGTTTTTTCGTTCCGGCAAAGCTGAGTGAAGCGAGGCGTACTGGAGGTACGCGCGAGCGGAACGAAGCAAAGCCGGGGCGGAAAAGATGCTGTGCGAATGACATGCTTTAGATGAGAATTAGTATTACTTCGTCAGCGCGTCCATCCGCCGCTTGAGTACCTCCGGGCGCGCGACGGAGTAACCGAAGAAGCCCAGCACGTCCGCCGCCTTCTGGTATGTGCCATGCGTGTACGTCACCAGCCCTGCCTTTTCCAGATGCAGCGAACCGTCCGCCGCGAACAGGTCGTCCCGCACCTGCACACCGACGATTTTGCCCACGAACATCGTATGGCTGCCCAATTCAAGCTGCTGCACCACCTTGCACGCCAGATACGCCGGGCATTCGGCAATCGCGGGGGCATAATCCATGTTCAGCGCGGGCATGGGCGTAAGGTGGCACTCCTGCCACTTGTCCACGTCACGCCCCGACCGGACGCCGCAGAAATCCAGCGCCTTGCAATGGGCTTCATCCACCAGATTCACCACAAACTCGCCGCTCTTTGCAATCAGGTCATGGCTGAAGCGGTTGCCGCGTACCGAAATGGACATCATCGGCGGTTCGCTGTTGACCGTGCCGACCCACGCTACGGTGATAATATTGGGCTTCGCATCCGCTTCAGGCGCACGGCAGCTCACCATCACCGCCGGAACGGGCGCAAGCAGATTGCAGGGGTCAAAGGTGCGGAAATCAGCCATTTTTTTCTCCTCCATTTTTCAAGGAAATATGCTATGATTCCCTTGACATTCTTCTGAAATAGTGTACAATATCGACTTGCGCTTGTCAATACGCATTTCAGAAAGGATGTAGTTTATGGCTGTCTTTTTGCAGGTTATCACCCTGTTTCTGCTGATTTTCTGCGGCTTCTTCTCGGCGAAGGGGAAACTCGTTGACGAAAACGGCATTTCCACGCTCAACAAAATCGTTCTCTACTTCGCCCTTCCCGCCCTGACGCTCTACGGCTTGCAGAAGGATGCCAGTCCGGAGCTGATCCACGACCTGATTCTCGTATTCTTCATCAGCCTTGCCATCATGATTCTGAGCGGGCTGATTGCGTACTTCTTCTATCGCAGTGAGCCGAACGAACGCCGCAGCGTGCTGACGAACCTTGCCATGCTGTCCAACAGCGCCTACATGGGCTACCCGGTCGTCATCGCAACGCTGGGCGAGGATATGCTGATTTACGCCGTCGTGTTCGTCGGCGCATTCAACCTGATGTGCTGGACGTTCGGCTCGTTCTTCTTCGGCGGCATCAGTGCGATTCAGCCCAAGAAGCTGCTGACAAACCCGTCGCTGATTGCGGTGATTGTTGGCCTTGTGCTGTTTCTGACGGGCTGGCGCCTGCCGGGTTTCATCAACGACGCGCTGTCGATGATGGGCAATGTGACGACGCCGCTTGCTATGTTCGTCATCGGGGCGCGGCTGATTGATCTTCGCTTCGCACACCTGCAGGACTGGAAGCTGCTGCTGGCGTGCGCGCTGCGGCTGATTATCTTCCCGGCGGCGGTGCTGCTGCTGCGCTTCACGGGTCTGCCCGCGGCGGTAGTGAGCGTGCTGTACATTTGCACCGCCATGCCCTGCGCGGCGACGACGGCCATGCAGAGCGAGATGTACCACTGCGACAATTCGCTGGCATCGCGCGGGGTGGCGCTGTCAACAGCGTTTTCGATTTTGACGCTGCCGCTGATGCTGCTGCTGGCGTAAGCAGGGATTTCGCGCCTGCAGGCGCGAGGAGGGGTTCCGATTACCCCTCCACCCTTCGGTTTCCGCTCCCATCGTTGATTGTTTCCGAAGCTGTTTTGATGATGTCCCCCCCGACAAAGGAGGTTTCCGCCATGCGCAAAAGCTGGCTCTTTCCCGGCGACAACGACGAACCCTATGTCTCCCAGCGGGCGGGCGCGTATCAGCCGCAGAGTGAGAAGCGGCGGCGGTGGACAAAGCGGCTGGTGATTCTGGCGCTGATTCTGTGCGTGCTGTACCCGTTTGTCGAGCCGTACACCTTGCGGACGACACAGACCGCCATCACCTGCGAGGATTTGCCGACAGGCATTGGGCAGCTGCGCATCGTCTACGTCTCCGACATCCACTACGGGACACAGATGTTTTCGGACGCGCGGCTATCGTCGCTCATCAACCGCATCAATGCGCTGAATGCGGACATTGTGCTGCTGGGCGGCGATTACGCGCGCGACAAGTGGTCAGCGGCGGCGTTTTTCGAGAATCTGCCGCGGCGCATTTCGAGCAACTACGGGGTGTACGCCGTCGTGGGCGAATGCGACCGCAGCCCGTTGGAGAAGGGCGAGGAGCCATCCACACTGCGGAACAAAATGTCCAAAGCGGGGGTGACGCTGCTGTGCAACGAAGTCGCGACCCTGCGCATCGGCACAAGCGACATCTACATTGCGGGCATCGACGACGTCAGCACGGAGATGGACGATGCGAAGAGCGTGGCGGCGCAAGTCAACTCGAAGGATTTCGTCATCTTTCTGGCGCACAACCCGTCGGTGATTTCGTCCTCGCTCCTCCTGACCGACCGCAACGGACGCGGCAACTGGTTTGATTTGGGGCTGTTCGGGCACACGCACGGCGGGCAGATTCCGTTTCTGGAAGAAGCGTTCAACTTCAACGGCGTGCCGTTGCGCTACGAGAGCGGTCTTTTGCTGGAGAACCGTTCGTGGCTGCTGATTTCGCGCGGTGTCGGCACAACAGGCTTCCCGGCGCGGTTATTCTGCCAGCCGGAAATTCACTTGATTACCGTGCAGTCGGGAACGTAAAGGATTTCTCTTCTGCAAGGGACGTTCTTAGATTATCATATCAAGTGCAACACCGCGCCAAAAAAGGAAAGACATTGCGTGCGCTTTGTGTTAGAATGAAGCTACCACACACCAACTAACAGGAGGCGCAGACAATGTCTTACCACCAGTTTACATCAGATGAGCGGAAATGTCTATGGGAACTTCACAGGAAAAACCTCAGCATTCGAAAGATTGCTGATGCGCTGGGAAGAGCTCCTTCCTCTGTTTCTCGTGAATTGCGGCGGAATCGCAGTGAGAAAGGAACGTGGCATCCTTTCCCTGCCCACAAAAAGGCGAAGGCACGGCGCAGACATCTCCGCAACTCTTCTCTCCAGACTGACCTTGAGCTGAGAGCGTATGTCATTGATGGTCTCAACCATTTTTGGACTCCTGAGGAAATTGCGGGACGCTGGTCGCTTGCTCATCCTGACCGCCCGGTCAGTTTCGCCACCATTTACCGCCACATTAAGCGAAAACTGCTTCCCGGAATTGAACCGAAGACCCATCTTCGCCGCCGTGGCAAGCGGAAAGTCAACCGCAATGCCAACTTCAACACCATTCATCCTGACCGCATTATCCCTGACTGGCCTGATGAAATTAAGAACAGGTTACGCATCGGAGATTGGGAAGGCGATTCCATCGTCGGAGCGAAGGGCAAAGGCGCGGCTGTCACGCTTGTTGACCGCTGTTCAGGGTTCATCACTGGCCGCCTTGTTGCCACACGCTCGGCCGCTGAAACTCGGCAAGCCATTCTCGATGCCTTGGAAGGACTGCCTGTTTGCTCTCTTTCTTTAGACAACGGTTCTGAGTTCGCTGAGTTTCGCCAGTTGGAAGAAGCGCTCGAAGCTCCCATTTTCTTTGCGGAACCGCACAAGCCTTGGCAGCGCGGCTGCAACGAAAATGGCAATGGCCTTCTTCGCTTCTTTTTCCCTAAGGGCTGTGATTTTCTTGCCGTCTCTCCGGAGTATTTCGCCGCCGTTATCGACTTGCTGAATCACAGACCCCGCAAAAGATTAGGCTGGCGCACCCCTTTTGAGGTCTTTTTCGGTGTTGCACTTGCTTGACAATCTACCGTTGTCCCTTGACCCTTTCGCGCGATTGAGTGGGTGACTTCTTCATGCTGTGTCCGCGTGTTTAGCCATGAAGCACCCGCGGTGCTTACAACACATTGCCCAATGTCAGCGCGTCGCGGTGATACAGATGCTCGGCGTGTTCCCCCAATTCGGCGCACGCCTCCAGACACAAGGGCAGTTCGCGCGACGAAATCCCTGCTTCGATTTTTTTCAGTGCCGTGGTCACTGCATCCACATCATCATGATTGATGAGCGTTTGCAGCCACGGCACTTTTTGTTTCCACACGCTCTGGCATTTTTGCAGCGATGCCTCCGCGCCCGCCCAATTCTCCGCTTCCGCGAGTGTCCGCAGTTCCTCAGCACTCGCCGCGTATTCCTCGGACAGCGCGCGCACTTCTTCCCCGCTCCACACGCCCAGCCCAATCGTCAGCGCAAGCAGAATCAGCGAAATCCACACCCCGGTCTTCATTCACCACACCACCTTCTGCGGCGGCAGCGCCTGATGCGTCTGCACCTGCGTCCGCCCCTTCCCCTGCGCCAGCAGCATCCCCTGCGTGTTCAGGCACAGCAGCAGCACGTCCTGCGCGCCCTCAAACCCCAGCGCGCGAATCTGCCCCATCAGCCAGCTGAGGCTCAACTGCCCGCGCTGCAAGTTTTCCGTCTGCACTTCGCCGTCCAAAATCAGCGGCAGCGGAAGCCCCTCCTTCGGCGGCATCTTGCCCAAGTCGCTGGGCATAAGCGGGCGGCTGTCCGCCTTCGGAAAGACGGAGATGTTCCCGCCCGGTTCGAGTACCGCCGTGCCGACCTCCAGCGGGTCAAGGATGCCGCCGGCGCGCATGGCTTCCATCAAGTCGTTCAAATCCACCGCGCACGCCCGCATCTGCTTCTCGCAAATCACGCCGTTGCGCACCAGCACCGTCGGCTGCCCGCAGAGCCACACCCGCACGCGCTCGGACTTCATGCACAGCGCCGTCAGCAGCCCATGGCACACGACAAGCGCCGCCATCGGCAGCAAGCCGTAGAGAATCGGAATGCCCACACCGCCCATCGGGGTCGCCGCCAGCTCCGCAATCATAATGACCACGACCAGCTCAAACGGCTGCAATTGCCCCACCTGCCGCTTGCCCATCGCGCGCATCGCCAGCAGGGACGCGGCATACAAAATCACCGAACGCAGAAAAATCGTCAGCATATTCTCATCCTCCGCGGTCATTCTGCCCCATTATGCCGCGGATGATACTTGCGCGGCGCAGTCCATCATGCTATAATGAAGAAAATTCGCCGGAAACGAGGATTGCTGATGAAGAAACTGCTTTCGCTGATGCTTGTGCTCTGCCTTCTGCCGATGTTCTCCCTTGCCGAGCACAGCATTGCCGCCAATTATATTTACCAAATGATTCTCAAGCAGGTGGACGGCACTGATTTCACTCGCTACGACGATGATTACGAGGTGATGTTCTTCTATCCGCTCAGCAAGCACACTTACGGTGACGCGGTGGTGCGCATCACCGCCTACGAGGACGGCTGCACCATCAACGTCAGCTACGAACTGCCAATTGACGAAGCCATGATGCCGGACGTACTGACTTTCTTCAACTATCTCAACAACAGCCTGTATGTCGGCAAAATGATGCTGTTGGACATTGACGGCGACTGGTATCCCGCTTACGAGGTTTTCATGTCCATCAATCCGGAGGACATTGACGCGTGGGATCGCGGGTGCGTGATGGATTACACCTTCAACGCCTTTTACGTCATGCAAGAGATGACAGACTATCTGCCAGAATTGGAGAAGGGCGAAACGCCGAAGAATGTGTACGCCATGTGGCTGTCGGACGTTTGGGGCGAATGACCGCAAAAATCCCTTGCACGTCGCACTGACCCATGCTATAATGGAAGAAACTTGGCGAATTTCGCCGGAAATGAGGGCTTTCCTGATGAAAAAGCTGTTTTCCCTGCTGCTTGTGCTTGCGCTGGCGCTTGTGCCGACGCTCTCCTTGGCGGATGATGACGCCGCCTGCCAGAACCTCTACAACATGCTGCTGGATGAACTGAAGTCGGTCGATTTGGAGATGACCGCCGACGAGGAAAGCTACTGCATTTATCTTGGCTATGCGCTGGACAAGAACTCGCTGGGCGACGCGGATGTTATCTTTGACGCGTACAGCGATGCCGTCACCATTAACGTCAGCTACTCCAATCCGCTTGATGAGGCGCTTGTGCCGCAGGTGATTTCCTTCTTCAACAGGGTCAACAGCACGCTGTATGTCGGCAAGCTGATGGTCATCAAGTCGGACAACGTGTGGTACGCGGCGTACGAGATTTTCCTCTCCGTTGACCCGGAGAACATCACCGATTGGGATCGCAACAACGTGCTGGCATACACGGCGCTGGCGCTGGACACAATGGAGGCAATGGAGGACTACATCACCGAGATTGCAAACGGCGAATCGGCAGACAACGTGTTCGCCATGTGGCAGGCGGATATCGGCGCGGTGTAATCCCCAAAACGCAAAAGAGGCAGGAATCGCAACGGATTCCCGCCTTTTTTGATACCGATTATTCTTCCGCGCTGAGGTTCTCGGTGCAGAAGAGTGCAATCACGTTGTCAATCGTTTCCGCGTCAGCGTTCGCGTCGATGCCAGCCGCCAGCCAGTAGGCATACTGCCCCTTCATGTACTGCTGAAGCGCCGCCAAATCGCTGCCATAGCGGAACTCGATGTGGTAGGTCGTTTCCATCGTGTCGTCGCGGAAGAAGAAGTAGGTGAAGTCGCCCGCGTCGTCAGTCGCCTGATACACCTCGCAGTCAAACGCCGGGCAGAATGTCTCGCCGCCCCACGTCATCGTTTCGTCCGCGCCAATCTGGTAGGTGCCGATGCAGCGGTACTTGTGCGTTTCGCTCGTGCCATCCAGCTTATTGATGGTAATCTCGTCGCCGTTCATGGTGAAGGACTTGACATCGTTCAAATACCAGCAGTCGAAGATGAAGCCCTCCGAGCCGTCGCCGTACAGCGCTACCGCGTCGTCGCCATACACGTCGCCGCTGATGAAGGATTTGAGCATCTCGACCGCTTCCGCCGCGTTCTCCTCGCCCACAATCGCCTTGCAGTGTTCTTCCCACACGCTGTCGTAGTCATCAGACAAAATCACATCGAACAGATTGCTGTACGTCGTGCCGTTTTCCCCGCTGATAGTTTGCAGGCAATCGGGTTTGCTCTCAGCCAGACTGGGCGCAATCGCCACGCACAGCACAAGGGCGAACATCAGCAGATGGGAAATGATTTTCTTCACAGGGTGCTTCATGTTTTCCTCCTTGCGGTTAGTTTTCACTAACTATCCGGTCAAAAATTTGCGGTTAGTCATTTCTAACCGCAGTTCTATGGTAACACAAAGCACCAATTCTGTCAAGGTGTCACGAGAACATTTTCTCCAGTTCCTCGTACTTTTCGTGCGTGATGAGCGCGTCCTGCTCCGTCCCTTGCAAATGGACGATGTACGTCCAGCGCCCATAGGGGGTGATGTTTTTGATGTGGTTGAGGTTGATGATGTAACTTTTGTGGCAGCGGAAGAAGATGGATGAGTCAAGCCGTGCTTCCGTGTCAGAGAGCGAATCGGACGTAACATATCGTTCGCCGGACGCGGTGTAAAACACAGTCGTGCGGTCTTCACGCTGCACAAGCACGATGTCGCTGACATTCAGGAACGACACGCCGTCCTTATGGTGCAGCATCAGCCGTCCGCTGACCGGGTGGGGCGTGGGGTGCACAGGCAGGGGCGTTTCGCCGTCGGTTTGATGGCGGATGCGCTTCTTCGCGCGCTCCAGCGTCTGCATCACGCGCTCCTTCTTGAAGGGCTTGAGCAGGTAATCGAAGGCGTACACCTCAAAGGCGTCGCCCATATATTCATCGTGCGCCGTCGCGAAAATCAGCACAATCGCAGGGTTCATGTCCTGTATCACCCGCGCGCACTCCACGCCGGTTTTGCCGGGCATTTCAACGTCAAGGAAAACGAGCTGAGGCTTTTCCTGCTCCACAAGGGTGAGCAGCTGCACACCGTCCTCCGCCTCCCCCACGATTTCAAAACCCTCTGCGCGGCTGATCATCATGCGTTCGATGCGCCGCATATCGGCATTATCGTCCGCGATGACCACGCGGATTGGTGTCTCCATGGGTGTTCACCTTCCTTCAAGGGAGTTCCTCCCTTGACCCATTCGCGCGATTGAGTTGCGCGCGATTTCATGCTATATGCGCGTGTTACACAGGGACTTCGCGCCTGTGGGCGCGAAGTCCCTACGACGGAGACCCCTCTGCCATCAATCACCGATAGCAGAGGGGCTGTGCTTATCAGCGCTTCCTTCTCTCGCAGGGGCGCGTCAGCACCTCCTGCATCACCATCGCCTGCACCATCGCATTCGGGCTGAAATCCAGCTTCAAGCCTGACCGCACCTCCTCGTGCGGCGCTTCCGGGCGCTTCTCGTGCGCCGGGAACAGTTCGTCCTCGTGGCACTTGTCGCGTCCCTCCGGGCTGTCGTACCCTATGCTCCCCTGCAGTTCCGCATCCAGGTCGCACTCCGCCGCCAGATGCTCATGCACCTTCGGCTTCGCGGCATGGACGGTCGTGTGTGCATGGGCGGGCATCGGCGCGGGCGTCGGCACAATCGGCTGACTGTGCACCTTCGGCGCGGACTGCTTCGGCTGCTGTGCCTTCGCGGTCGGCATCCGGCGCGCTTCCTCGGCTTCTTTCTTCTTCTGTGCGCTCTTCACCACGTTGACGATAATCACGATGATAATCAGCGCTAAATAGGATGATATTGACATTGCTGCCCCTCCTTTCGGTCAAGCAGCGGCTTACTTCTTCTCCAAGCTGTGCGTGGGCGTACTCTGCGGCGCACTCGCCTTGGCAATGGAATCACGCATGGACGTATCCGCAATCGTGTTCTGCATCTGGTAGTAGTCCATCACGCCGAGCTTGCCTTCGCGCAGGGCAGCCGCCATCGCCTTCGGAACTTCAGCTTCCGCCTCGACGACCTTCGCGCGCATCTCCTGCACGGCGGCCTTCATTTCCTGCTCGTGCGCGACAGCCATGGCACGGCGTTCCTCTGCCTTCGCCTGAGCGACGCGGCGGTCGGATTCCGCCTGATCCATCATCAGCTGCGCGCCGATGTTGCGGCCGACATCCACGTCGGCAATGTCGATGGAGAGAATTTCGTATGCCGTGCCCGCGTCCAAGCCTTTGGACAGCACCGTGCGGGAAATCAGATCAGGATTCTCCAGCACCTGCTTGTGGGTTTCCGCCGAGCCGACAGTGGTCACGATGCCCTCGCCAACACGCGCGATAACGGTTTCTTCGCCCGCGCCGCCGACCAGACGGTCGATATTCGTGCGGACGGTGACGCGCGCCTTGGCACGCAGCTCAATGCCATCCTTCGCGATTGCGGCGACGACGGGGGTTTCGATGACCTTCGGGGTGACGGACATCTGCACCGCCTCGAACACATCACGGCCCGCGAGGTCAATCGCGCAAGCCTTCTCGAACGCCATCGGGATGTTCGCGCGCTGCGCCGCAATCAGGGCGTTGATCACGCGGTCAACGTTGCCGCCGGCGAGGAAGTGCGTTTCCAGCTGGGAGATGTTCAGCCCCAGACCCGCCTTGTTCGCCTTAATCAGCGGCTGCACGAGGCGATGCGGCTTAATGTGGCGAATCTTCATGCCGATGAGTGCGCCCATCGACACATGCACCCCGCTGGACAGCGCGGAAATCCACAGTCCGAGCGGCACGAACGACAGGAACACGCACACCACCACAAACACCACAGCGATAATACCCAGAATCATTGCCATATTGCCATCCATGTTACAATCCTCCTAACAGGGGCTTTGCCCCTAACCCTACCAGAGGCTTTGCCTCTGGACTCCACAAGGGTCTTCGACCCTTGACCCATTTGCGCGATTCAGTTGGTTACTTCTTCATGCAGTTTCCGCGTGTTGATTGGGGGAACGTGTTATTCCATCGGAATCAACAGGAACATCGTCGTCGGGTTGTCCGGCACATCGCTCAATCGCAGCGTCGCGTACAGGCTGCCGTCCGCCGTCTGGAAGAACGTCAAGTAGTAGTCCATCTCGATTTCCTGCGTTTCTTCCGTTCCCGACGAGACAAGCACCATCATCTGGATGGTCGCGGACAGAATGCCGTCCTCGAACGTCATCGGATAGCTTGTCCCCTCCGGGTAGTCGCCCAGATTTGCACCGGGAATGAGCGTCAAGCCGTCAATCGTGCAGAATGCCAGCCGTTCGCCCTTGTCCGGGGTGTACGTCATCTGCATTGCACCGGCGAACACCGTTTCCATCGTCCAAGTCCCCGCGAATGCTTCCAGCGGCGTGTCAGTCTTCGGCGTTCGCACATTCTGCAATTCTTCCGCATCCCGCAGCATGTGCGCCACCACGCCTTCCGCCGTGCTGCCGTAGTAAACGTCCAAGCCGTTTTCCGTCAGCAATGCCGTCATGTCCTGTTCGGCAACTTGCGAATTCACCATGCTTGCCATGACGTCCAGCAGTCCTGTTCGGCTGAACGTCAGCCAATATTCGCCGTCCGTCGTCTTGCGCCAAGTTCCCTCGCGGCTGTCATAGCAGAACGTGCCGTCCTCTCGAAGCGTCAGGCAAATCGCCTCGTTCTCCGTATTCAGCGCGTACCAGTCGCCCAGCGCCGCGTCCGGCGTTTCTTCCGCCAGCGCCATGCCAATCAGCATCAGCAGCGCCAGCAGAATGCTTGTCAGCCGTTTCATCATCGCTCACTCCTTTTCCGTCGGAATCAGGTGGAACATCGTCGTCATCACGTTCGCTCCTTCGCCCACCTGCAGCGTCGCGTACAGGCTGCCGTCCGTCGTCCGGAAGAATGACAGTTCGTAGTCCCGCGTCTCGTCATCCTTCAGCGGCACGGGGATGGTCGTGTGCAGCACGCCGTCCTCCAGCGTCAGCGCGTAGGTTTTCCCTTCCGGGAAACTGCCCAGACCCGCGCCGGGGAACATCGTCAGACCGTCAATCGTGCAGAATGCGTCCTGCTTATCCATGTCCGGGGTGTACGTCAGCTGCATCACGCCGCCGAACAGCGTTTCCACCGTCCAAGTGCCCGCAAAGGCTTCCAGCGGCGTATCCGTCAGCGGTGTCCGCGCCAGCCGCAGGGCTTCCGCATCCCGCACCATGTGAATGACCATGCCTTCCGGCGACCCGTAGTAAGAAACATCCAAGCCGGTTTCCGTCAGACGCGCCGTCATGTCCGCTTCAGGGGCTTCCCAGTCGTCCCAATCGCCGATGCCGTCAAGCAATTCCAGCAGGCTCGGCGCGCTGTTGTTGTAGGACAGCAGGTATTCGCCATCCTCATTCTTGCGCCAAGTGCCGTCCATCACATAGCCGAACGTGCCGTCCTCCCGGAGCGTCAGGCGAATCGCCGCATTCTCCGTGTTCAGCGCGTACCAGTCGCCCACTGCCGGGTCATCCGGCGTTTCCGCCAGCGCCATGCCAACCAGCATCAGCAGCGCCAGCAGAATGCTTGTCAGCCGCTTCATTCCTTTTCGCTCCTTCCCAAGTACCGCATGAGCCGCCGCCAGAACGTTTCCTTCTGCGGAAGCTCCGCTGTCTTTCACACCTTCTTGACCACGATGCGCGAGCCTTCAATCTGCGTAACGCGGATTTTCGTCCCGTTCTCGATGAAGTCGCCCTCGCTGACCACGTTCAGCCGAACGCCGTCGAACTCGCCGAGCCCGGTAGGTCTAAGCGCAGTTGTCGCCGTGCCTTCGCGCCCCAGAAACACCTGCATGTCCTCCGCCGAGCGGTAGCCTGCGTCCGTGCTTTCGGTGTGACTGTTGACAATGCTGCTCTTGCTGAGCTTGCCTTTTGTCAGCGAGTGCAGTGATGTGGAAATCGCAATCGCCAGCACGGACAGCACAATCAGCAGCATCCCCAGCGTCGCCATCGTGCCGTGCTGCTGCCACGTCAGCACCAGCGCGACGACCTCCAGCGCAATGCCGCTGAAGCCTGCAATGCCGAACCCCGGCATCAGTGCTTCCATAATCAGCAGCCCAATCCCCAGCACAAAGCAAACTATGATGGGCAGATTTGTCATGATGAAGTCTATCACGTCCCGTACCTCCTTCCGCGTGAATTGATACTTTGAGTATAGCAGTTTTTTCGCCGTTTGGCTATGCTTTTTGTCTCAAAGATACATTTTTTCGTCTGAATTGTCACTCGCTCGCCAGCACGCTGTGCAGCCGCTCCAAATCCGTCTGATACACGCCTTTTAACTTCTGATTATAGATAATCGACGCCGGATGATACAGCGCGAACAGCGGAAAATCCCCCGCCTGCTTGTCCGCCTGAACATGCGCCGTCAGCACCTGCCCGTGACACGCCCCGATGGTGCTTTTCGCGCCAAGCAGCGCGTGAAGTGCTGTATTTCCCAGCGTGACGAGCATTTTCGGCTGCACGAGCAGGATTTCCTCCAGCAAATACGGTGTAAACAGCGCCAGTTCCTCGCGGTTCGGCGTGCGGTTGGACACACGCCCTTTTTCGCTGACCTTCGTCGGGCGGATTTTCACGACGTTGCTGATATAAATATCCTCACGGTTTAATTGCAGCACTGTCAAGAAGCCATCGAGGTTCTTCCCTGCCTTGCCGACAAAAGGTCTCCCGGACATGGCTTCCTGTTCCCCCGGCGCTTCTCCGATGAGCATCACGGGCGGGCGCTCACTGCACCCCTCGCCCAGCACCAGCGGCTTTTCCTCCCCCGGCCACAGCGGCGCGAAGAAGGCTTGCATCCGCTCGTTGAATCGTTCCAATTCGCTTGGCATGGTGATGATTCCTCCAATTTTGCTGATGGCAATTGTTATGATGGCATAGTTGTTTTTTCTATCTTTCTGGTAATCGCCATGCTTCCAGAGGGCTTTCCGATCGCCCTCTGGACTCCTTCGGTGCACTCCTTTGGAATAGAATTGTCCCGGAAGTTTTTATTATGCTTCCTCTGGATAACGTAGCGTCAGCGTCATGCCGTCCATTGCGCACGTCGTTTCCGGGAACACCGCCTGCGCATTCGGCAGAAATTCCTCCGGCGTTTCGATGGATGTGGAGAAGTGCGTCAGCAGCAGCCGCTTCGTTCCGGCGTCCCGCGCTAACTGCGCCGCTTCCCGAAAGAGCATGTGGCAGTTTTTGTGCGCCAAAGGCAGCTTTTCCTCCGCGCCATACATGCCCTCCAAAATCATCAGGTCGCTGTCCTGCCCCATGCGCACAATGCCCGGCACAGGGCGCGTATCCGTCGCGTAAACGAACGTAATCCCCCGCCGCGGCTGCCCCAGCACCTGATGCGGATAGTACATCTGCCCGTCCATGCTGACCGTTTCGCCGCGCTGCAGGATGCTCCACAGCTTCACCGGAATCCCCTGCGCCCGCGCGCGGATGGGGTCAAACAGCGCCGGACGCGGCAGATGAAACTGGTAGCCGATGCAGGGCATCTCATGCCTGAGCGGAAAGGGCGTTATCGTCAGCCCAATGGCGGCAAACGGCGAATAATCGTCGATGATTTCATGCAGCACGATGGGGCAGCTCAGCGACGGCGCAATCACCCGTAGCCCGCTGACGATGCGCTCCAGCCCAATTGGGCCGTAGATGTGCAGCGGCGCTGTCCGCCCGGCTTTGGTGATGGCAAGCAGCATCCCCGGCAGCCCGGAGCAGTGGTCGGCGTGGTAGTGCGTCAGTAAAATGGCATCAATACATTGTATGCCCCACGACAGGCGCTGTATGCCAATTTGCGTGCCCTCTCCGCAGTCCACCAGCACCGCGCGGCCGCCCACGCGCACATACAGGCTCGCCAGCGCGCGATCCGGCAGGGGCATCGTGCCGCCCGTGCCCAGCGTGCAAAGGTCAATCATCCGTGTTAGCCTCCCCATTCGTTTTCCACCTGTTGATTTCGCCGCGGGAGGGGCAAAATCCTGCTGAATCAGCGCACGAAAAAATCCCCCGGAACATCTTCCGAGGGAAATTCGTCATGCGACTTTCTTGAGTTCCTTCGCCAGCCGTTCCCCGACCAGCAGCCCCAGCGCGATGCAGATGATGCACTCGACGAGCATGTAGCTGCCGTTGTAGGTCAGCGAGTACCAGACGGGGTTCACGCCCTCCGGCGCATACTGCCCATAGAAGATGAAGCCGGAGAGGAACGACGCCATAAACCGCCCGAAGCAGCCCAGCGCGAAGCCCGCCGTCATCTTCGCCTTGCTGCCGCGGAAGCAGCCCGCCAGACCCAGCAGTCCGAATGCAATCGGGTAATCCAGCAGGTTCGGGATGGCGCCCAGCGCCGCCCACGCCATGCCGTCCAGCAGGAACTGCATCACGCCGTACAGTGCGCCCAGCACCATGCCGGGGCCAACGCCGTAGCAGTACGCGAACAGCAGCAGCGGCAGCATACTTGCAGGCGTCACCGACCCGCCCATGGGCATCGGCCAGAGCTTAATCAGGCTCAGCACGGACGACAGCGCCATGCACATTGCGCCGACTGCCATCGTCTTTGCCGTCCAGAAGGACTTCTTGCTGCCCTTTTTGCGGGTGACGAGGTACACCGCCACGCCAACGACCAGCAGCACCGCCACTGTGACCCAGAACGTCACGCCCTCGCCAAGGAACGACCACGGCGCGTTTTCCGCTTCGGCTTCCTCCGCCAGCGCGCAACCCAAGAACCAGTTTGCCATCTTGATTTTCCTCCTGTTTTTCGCCGATTTCGGCGTATTGGGTGACGCTCGTATTCCGGAAATGAAAAAATCCCGCGTTTGCACGCAGGAAACAGGAGGTGGAGATTCTTCTCCCAAACGCGCCGTCCGCACGGGAAAAATCCCCGCAAAATGCGCGTCTCCCTCCGCTGTCCCTACGGTAGGATGACCTACACAGGTTCAAATGGTCGGCAAAATGCCCTCTCAGCCGTGCAGCCCTCGCCCACAGCTCCCATCGCGGATGATACGATTGTCCTCCCTATCATACCCATTCCCGTGAAATTTGTCAACATCTTTTTCCCCTTTTCCCCTTGATTCGCGCAAAAAAAGCAAGTACAATGGGAGACAAGGGACAAAGGAAACGGGACGAAGTCCCCCCTTGACCCTTTCGCGCGATTGGGTTGAGCACACTCTCATGCTGCGTCCGCGTGTTTAGCCAAAGAACCATTCAGCGCTGAAGATGAGTCTGCTACAAGCAGTAATTTCGCTTCCATCAGCACAAAATCACCCCAACAGGAGGAGTTTTCCCGATGATTCACCACTTTTTCGCCTACATCGCCCGCCTGCGCTATATCCGCCGCTGGGGACTGATGCGCTCGTCCATGTCCGAGAACGACGCGGAACATTCCCTGCAAGTCGCCATGCTCGCCCATGGAATGGCGCTCATCGGCAAAAATCGCTACGGGCGCGACTGCAACCCGGAGCATATCGTCACCCTCGCTGTCTATCACGATGCCAGCGAGGTGATCACCGGCGATATGCCCACGCCCGTCAAGTACCATTCATTGGAGCTTCGCGGCGCATATAAAGATGTAGAAAAAATGGCGAACGACCGCCTGCTTGCCATGCTGCCGGAGGATTTACGCGCCTGTTTCGCGCCGTACCTGTGCGAGGGGCACGACTATGACCACCAAATCGTCAAGGCGGCGGATTCGCTCAGCGCGTACCTCAAGTGCGTGGAAGAGCGGCGCGCGGGCAATCACGAGTTCGACGCGGCGGGCGAGGCGATTCGCCGTCAGTTAGATGCCATCACCCTGCCCGAAGTACAGGACTTCATCCGCGAATTTGTTCCCTCCTTCTCCCTCACATTGGACGAGCTGAATCAGCCGGGAGGGCATCAGGCATGAAAATCGGGCTGTCAAGCGCCGCCTATTACGGTCAGCTGGAGACGGATGAGGCCGCCGCGCACATTGCGGAGCTGCCGCTGGACACCTGCGAAGTGTTTCTGGAAACGCCCAGCGAATACACGACGGATTTTACCTTTCGGATGCGCTACAACATGAACAACTTCCCCGTCACGTCGGTGCACCCGCTGGGCACGCAGTTTGAGCCGCAGCTGTTCGGCCGCGCCGCGCGCCAGTCGGACGATGCGTTTGCAATGTTTGCGAACGTCTGCCGTGCGGCAGAGTCGCTCGGCGCGGCGTACTACATCTTTCACGGGCCGTTCGGCGTGCGGGGGCATCTTTCGCCCGCGAATATCCCCTTCCTGGAAGAGCGTTTCGACCAGATGCGTGAGCGCGCGGCGCGTCATCACCTGCGCGTGCTGTGGGAGAGCGTCAGCTGGTGCAGCGTCGCCACGCCGGAGGACGTGCGCATCCTGCTCAAACGCATCCCGGACGTGGAGTTCGTGCTTGACACCAAACAGGTTCATCAGGCGGGCGTTGACCCCCTCGACATGCTGTGCGCCATGCGTGGGCATGTGCGCCACCTGCATGTGCTGGACTGGACGGCGGATGGCAAGTTGTGCCTGCCGGGGCGCGGCGTGTTTGACTGGCAGCAGTTTGCGTGCGTCCTGCGCGAGGATGGCTTCGACGGCGCGGTGATTCTCGAACCGTACGCGCAGCTTGTCGAAAGCGAACAGGCCTTGCTGGAGAGCATCCGCTTCCTGCGCGGCGTGTTCGGCGCGCCTGCACAAATGTAACAATTTCCGCGAAAAGTCGGCAATGGATTGCAATTTTTCCCCCAAGCCGCTATAATAGGAACGTATACGACGAAATTTCCCGTAAGGAGGCAATTTGCCCATGAAGATGTGGAAGCAGTGGATGGCGCTGCTGATGATTTTCTGCCTGCTGATGCCGGGCGCACTGGCGGGCAGCATTGACCTGACGGATGATTTGGACGAGGAAGTCGGCAGTGTGACTGAATCATCCGCGGGTAAGGACTACACCATCAGCGATAATGGCGATATTATCCTCGATGATGACGACGACCTTGGCGGCGACGTATTTTTTGATGACGACGGCTCGACCATCGAAATCACGGACAACGAAATCGACGACACCATTGACCCCGATAAGCTGGACATCAACGCCAACCTTCCCTCGAACGTCGTCAACATCCTGCTCGTCGGCGTGGATACCCGCTCGACGTCGCTGGAGGACGGCTTGCAGAATGGCGACGTGCAGATTATCGTGTCCATCAACAAGGACGACGGCTCGATTAAGCTGACCAGCATCCTGCGCGACCTGTATGTCACCATTCCCGGCTACAAGAACAAGAACCGCATCAACACCGCCTATTCGCGCGGCGGCGGTCAGCTTGCCATGCGCACCATCAACAAGAATTTTGAACTGAACATCGAAAATTACATTACCATCAACTTTTATGGCTTGGCATCCATCATTGACAGCTTGGGCGGCATTGACATTGAAATGACCGCAAAGGAAGCAAAGGCCATTAACACCTACCTGCGCCAGCATCCGCCGAAGTACGACAATCAGAGCAAGGACTACGAGCGTGAGAATCTGCCCAACAAAGCCGGCACGCACCACTGCGACGGCATTCAGGCGGTCATGTACGCCCGTCTGCGCAAGGTGGACAACGACTTTGGCCGCACGGCGCGCCAGCGCAAGCTGATGGAGCTGCTGCTGGAAAAGGTGCTGGACGGCGGCATGAGCATGACGGAACTCAACAACCTGCTGAACGCCTGTATGCCCTATGTGCAGACAAACATGAAGGCGAGCACGCTCTTTGATTTGGCGCTGGGCGTCCTGCGTTCGGGCATTTCCGACCGTCTGACCCGCGGCGAGTCTCTTTTGGAGCAGCACCACGTCCCGATGGACGGCACCTACTCCTACCTCGACGTGGACGGCGCGAGCGTCATCAACATGGGCAGCAAGTCCTTCCCGAAGAACGTGCGGGCGCTGCACGAGTTCATCTACGGCGAGTACATCCCGGCGGATTGATGCTTAAATCAGAAATCCCTGCTGATATGTCCTTTAAGACAGTCAGCAGGGATTTTTCTATTTCTATATCAGAGAATGCTATTTCCAGATTCGCCTGCGCATCTTGGCGCATTTTCATCTGGAAACAGGATATTCGTTATGCTTTGCGGATAATCCGGTTTTTCAGCGCCAGCAGCCGGAAATACGATTCACGCGGATTCTCGTTCTCGTAGAGCATCGCGCCGTTGCCGGAGAAGCTCGGCTCGATAAAATCCCACCACGTCAGCGCCTGAATCTCCTTGCGCGACGCGGCGATGGTGTAGAACTGCTCCAGCCAGTCCGCCTGCGTGTGTTCGTTCCAGCCGCCATGCCAAGTACCCTCGGACATTGCCATCTGCGACCAGCTGCTGCCCGCGTTTCCTTTCTGCCGGAAGCCGCCGTTGACGCCCATTTCGGTGATATGGATCGGCTTGCCCAGCGCAGCGAAGGCGTTCAGCAGCAAGTCCACCGCCACCAAATCCCTGCCGGGGAAATACAGCTGAATGCCCACCACGTCAAAGTCAATCCCCGCTACGATGATGGTCTTGAAGTAGCTCAGCGGACTGCGCAGATGCTCCGGTAGCGCGCCGTAGCAGTTGTACCGCCCCGCGACGTACTCCGCGAACGGCAAGCAGACGTTGACAATCGACACCGCCTTGTCGTTTCCTTCGCGCAATGCGTCGGTCGTCGCGCGGGTGAGGTCAATCAGCTGTTCCTGCGTCAGCTCGAAGCAATTTGCCCAGTCGTGCGCTTCGTTCATGGCGTCCCAGTACTGAATCGTGTCGCGGTAGGTGCTGACATGGTGGCGCGCGATGTTCGCGGCCTCCCGGCGCAATTCCGGGTACGGCAGACCGAAGAGCCACTTCGGGTTCACGTCCTGATGCCCGAACCAGAGCGGATGCCCCTTGGGGGTAATTCCCTTGTCCAGCAGAAACGACAGCGCATGATCCACATACGAATAGTCGTAGCAGTCCTTCTCCGGCACGGTCGTGCGCGGATAGAACGGAATCGTTGCGAAGTCGAACGCCTGCGCGAAGAACTTCGCATACCGGGAGTCATCCGACGTGTAGCGCGCGAAGTTGCAGCCAAGTTTGAGGTCGCTTCTCGGCGCGGCGAACGCCTTTGCACGGGCGGACTCCACGAGCGCACCCTCCGCCGCGTAAATCGCGTTCGACAGCGCGTACAGGCGGTTGTCCGGCGTATCCTGCCCGCGGTTCGCCAAGTGCTGCAATTCAATCGCCGCGTCAAGATGCCCCTGCGTCGTCGGGGACAGCGTGATACCCGCCGCGTACTTCTGCGCATGGTGGATATAAGTGCGGACGGCCTCCGTCACGAAGTCCACAAATTCGCCCGTGTACCCCTCCCCCTGATTGTCCGCCATCACCCACAGATGCCCGTAGAGCGGCACCGCCATCTTGACGTGAATCATGTACGGTTCTTTTGTCACTTGCAGACTGACGATACCCTCGCTGTCAATCGTCATGCGGCGCTCGTCCGGCTCAAAGTCCATGCCGGTCGCGTAGGTGCTTTTGAGCGTCTTTTCATCCATCGGCATTCCGCCGAGGCCGTCTAAACGGATTTTGACTGTCTTCATATTATACGCCTTCCTCAATTTTCACTGTGCGGAGGATTTTCCCGTCGCGGTTCGTCACCAGCCGGACGCCGCAAGGGGCGGAACCGACCGCAATTCGGTTTTTGTAGATAGTGCCCGACCGACCGTCGGATTTTATTTCGTACACATCATCCCCGAACCGCTGCGCATAGGTATAGGACAGCCCCGAACCCAAGCTGAACCACACTTCGTCGCCGACCAGCGCAATCCCCCAGATATGCGCGATGTACTCCAGCGCCGCCAGCAGCGTCGGGCCGTAGGAATCCTGAAACGGCTCGTCGCTGTCGCGGGAGAGCACCTCATGCGACACCATGCCCACGCGGGAAGGTTCCCCCGTGAAAGGATCGAACTGCTGCGTGAACACATACCCGCCGCGGATGATGGCATCCAGCAGCTTCCTGCCGAGCTTTGTCACAAGCGGTTCGTACCCGTAGCGCTCCAAGGCGATAATCGCGCGCTGATACGTCAGCCCCTCGCACTGCCCGCTCCAGTTGTTTTCCGGCGCATTGCGGAACAGCGGGTCGTTCACCGCAACACTCGGCAGGGGCAGCGGCGTCCAGAATTCCTGCGGATTCAGCAGGTGCTGGCGCACAAACGCATCCGCCATCTTCTGACTGATGGAACCCCAGTACATGCAGCGCAGCGTGTTATGGCACAGCACGTCGATGGTCTTACCGTGCTTGTCGCGGTCAAAGCAGGCGTGGCGCTTGTCATCCCACAAGCGTGCTTTCAAGTTCGCCGCGACCGCGTCCGCCTTTTCGCGCCATTCGCTTTCCCGCCCGTCGCCGCGCAGACGGCTGATTTCCGCCAATGTATCGCGGCAGGCGTAGGAGAACGACGTCACGTCCATCGACGCCATCGGCACAACATCCGCATCTTCGGGCGGCGTATCGGTCGTGCAGTAGACAGGCGCGTGACCGTAGCGCAGGGCGTTGTCCTCCCCCGTATCGTAGACGCAGAAGGATTCAAGACATCCGTCGCCGTCGGAATCGCGCGTTTTCCAAAGGTACTGGTCGAACTTCTCCAGGCAGTCCGCCAGCATATCCAGATACGCCGTTTCTTTGCCGGAGAGATACCACATGTTCAGCGCGTGCAGCGGGAAGCAGAAGCCCTGAAACTTGTTGAACTGCGGCTCAATCGTCCCGTCGGGATGGCACTGAATCGACCCAGCAATCCGCCCGTCCGCACGCTGGGTGCGCATGAACAGCAGCTGATTGTTCATCGCGGCGGTCATGTTGCGCTTCCAGTACATTTCACCGCCCATCGGCTGCGTTTCCAGCCAAATCTTCTCGTACCCGCCGCCCTCGACCAAGACGGTATCCGCGCCGAAGTCCTTCAAATTATGAAGGCACTTGCGTTCCGCCTCGTCAAAAAGCTTTTGCAGCGCCGCGTCATCGCAGGAAAAGGTTACTCCTGTTTGTGGAAGCATCGGCTATCCTCCTGTCATTTTCCGGAAGCGGAAATGTCATTTTTGTCCCGCTTCCGACCTGTTTTTCCTGTCCTATTCTACCTGAAAACGGCCAAATTTGAAATGCGCAATTTTTTCGCATATTCGCAAACCCTTGAAAAATCGGCATTTGCACGATATGCACAAAAATTTCGTCGATTTACAGTCGGCGTGCTGCATGGTATCATATTCATAGTTGATTACGGGGCAGCGTTCCCGATGAACGGAGGGGTTTCATTGCAAAAGGCGGTAACAAAGACGGCGACCTCGCGCAAGCCGCATCAGCCCTTAGGTGTCCGCTTCCGGCGCGCTATTGTGCGTGACTGGCAGCTGTGGGTGCTGCTGATTCCGGCGCTGGCTTTCTTCATTGTATTCTGCTACTTCCCGATGTACGGCGTGCAGATTGCATTCAAGGACTTCAAAATCGGCAAGGGCATCGTCGGCAGCGAATGGGCATCGACGAAAGGGCAGCTTGACCTGTTCAAACACTTCCGCAATTTCTTCAGCATGTACTACTGCGGGCGCATGTTTGCAGACACATTGCTGCTGAACCTCTACGGGCTGCTGTTCTCCTTCCCCATTCCGATTCTGCTCGCCATCATGCTCAACCAGCTGAACTCGAAGCGCTTCAAGGGCTTCACGCAGACGGCGATTTACGTTCCGCACTTCATCTCCACGGTCGTGCTGGCTGGTATGCTCTACCTGTTCTTCTCCCCCACCAACGGCATCGTCAACAAGGTGATAGAAGCCTGCGGGGGCAAGTCGATTTACTTCATGGTCGAGGAGCAGTGGTTCCGCCCGCTGTTCATCGGCTCGGACATTTGGCAGAACGCCGGTTGGAATACCATCCTTTATATTGCCACGCTGACCTCCATTGACCCGCAGCTGTACGAAGCCGCGACCATCGACGGCGCGACTCGCTGGCAGAAGATTAAGAACATCGACATTCCGCACCTGATTCCGATTGCCGTCATGATGCTGATTCTCTCCTGCGGTTCGCTCCTGTCCTCCAACACGGACAAGGCGCTGCTGCTCCAGACCTCCGGCAACATCAAGACCTCGGATATCATCGGCGTGTACGTCTACAACACGGGCATCGGCAAGGCGCAGTACTCCTACACCTCCGCCATCGGTCTGTGCCTGAACGTCATCAACTTCGTTATCATCATTTCCGTCAACGCCATCTCCCGCAAGGCCAGCGACATCAGCCTGTTCTAAGAAAGGAGGGAAAGCAAAATGGCAAAGAAGGAAGCGGAAGTACACGGCATTCGCATCAAAGAGACGCGCGCCGACCGTACTTTCAACGTTCTCAACCTGATTTTCTGGATGATTGTGCTGTTTATCACGCTTTACCCCCTGTGGCTGGTGCTGATTGCGTCCGTCTCCGACCCGGATGCGGTGCTGGCGGGTGAAGTGCTCTTCTGGCCTAAGGGCTTCTCGCTCATGGGCTATGAGGCGGTTTTCCAGCACAGCGAGCTGTGGCAGAGTTACCTGAACTCCATCATTTACACGGTTCTCGGTTCGGCGCTGTCGGTGATTGTCTCCCTTGCAGCGGCGTATGCGCTGAGCCGCAAATTCGCCGGGAAAGCATTCGTCAACTTCCTGATTACGTTCACCATGTTCTTCTCCGGCGGCTTGATTCCGATTTTCCTGAACGTGCGCGACCTGGGACTGTACGACACGCGGCTGGTCATGATTCTGATGAACACCGTGTCCGTGTGGAACCTGATGGTTGCCCGCACCTACATTCAGTCCTCCATCCCCAACGAGCTGTACGAAGCCGCGGTGATGGACGGCGCGGATCACTTCACTTACTTCTTCCGCTGCGTCCTGCCGCTGTCCGGCACGATTATCGCCGTGCTGAGCGTCTACTACGGTGTGGCGCGCTGGAATGACTACTTCACGGGTCTGGTGTTCATCCGCAACCGCGCGTATCTGCCGCTGCAGACCGTGCTGCGCGAAATTCTTGCTTCGCTGTCCATTTCCGGCTCCAGCGATACGTTCTTCGCCGCCTACGCCGACAACCTCGGCGGCCTGCAGGAAGCCATGCGCAAGGCGGAAGTCGCCAAGTACTGCTGCATCGTGGTGTCTACGGTTCCCGCGATTGTGCTGTACATCTTCATGCAGAAGTATTTCGTCAAGGGCGTCATGATTGGGTCGCTGAAGGGATAATCCTTTCAAATTCTCTCACACCTTTTCACTGCATTGCGCTTTTGTGGCAGGGGGATTTCGCTCCTGCGGGAGCGACAAGGGGGCTTTCCGATCGCCCCCTTGACCCCTTCGGTTCCCCATTTTTTTCGGATTTCACACGTCCGCAGCGGCGTGATGAATCAATACCGTGCCGTTCCCCGCGTGAGAATGGCGCAAAAGAAAGGAGATTTTCTCTATGAAGAAAATCGTCTCTGTTCTCCTCGCACTGGCTCTGACGCTGACGCTCGTTGGCTCGGCGGTGGCGGAAGACAAGGTCAACCTGACGGCCTTCCAGTACACGCTGGAAAACCAGTCCACGGACTTCAACAATCTCTGGTTCTTCCAGCAGATTGAAGAAAAGACCAACACGCACGTTGACTTCACCATGGTGAAGGACGGCGACTTCCAGACGCAGCTGAACCTGATGTTCATCTCCGGCAAGTACATGGACATGATTCTGCGCGGCAGCACCGACATTGAGGACTACGGCGTGAATCAAAAACTGCTGATGCCGCTGGATGAGTACATCACCGAGGACATCATGCCCAACTACGTCTCCCGCCTGAACCTCAACAACGCGGGCGACTCCATCCCCGCTTCTGACGGTCACAGCTACTACATCGGCTACCTGATCGCCCAGAACGTCAACCACAACGGCACTTGGTACATCAACACCACCCTGCTTGACCAGCTGGGTCTGGAAGTGCCCACCACCATCGACGAGTACACCAACGTCCTGCGCAAGTTCAAGGAAGCGGGCATCAAGTACCCGCTGTCCACCTCCACCTTCGGCTACGGCCCGGAAACCATCTGGAACGAATTCGCTTCCTTCGGCGTGCCGGAAAACTACGCCTTCTATCATATCACCGATGACGACAAGGTCGAATTCACCGGCACGATGCCCGGCTGGCGCGCGTGCGTCGAATGGCTGCACATGCTCTACGAAGAAGGTCTGCTTGACCCCGAATGCCTGACGCAGGACTCCAACCTGTGGGCGAACAAGGTCAATGCTGGCGAAGTTGCTTCCTTCCCGTACCTGCGCCTGATTAACACTGCCCTGACTCCCGACGTTTACAAGGACTTCAAGTCCATCCTGCCCCCGGCTGACCCGACCTACGGCGCTGCTGTCTCCGCGATTCTGGAAGTGCCGGAACAGGGCGCTATCCTGACCTCGACCAACGCTAACCCCGTTGCGTCCCTGAAGTGGATTGACGCGCAGCTGGAAACCGAAACCATGATGGTGGCGGCGAACGGCAAGGTCGGCGAGCAGATTCAGCTCAACGACGAAGGCAAGTATGAAGTCATCAACGTGCCGGAAAACAACGGTCTGTACTCCTTCGTGCCTGTCACGATGGGTCAGTTCTTCGCGCCCGGCGAATACTACACCCAGATTTATCAGATGGCGCCGCACCGCGTCGAACGCTACCTTGACTCCGAAATGTACGCTGCTGCGGGCGTTCTGGAGCACAAGAGCTACCAGTACGTCTCCAAGCTGAGCAAGATGGATAACGAGGACGCTATCGAAGCCGCGAACATCTACACCGAGCTGAAGAAGTTCATGGAAGAATCCGTGACCGACTTCATCAAGAACGGCGTGACCGACGAAAGCTACAACACCTTCGTGGAAACCGCCAAGGCCATCGGCGTGGAACGCTACATCGAACTGTACCAGAACGCCTACGACGCTTATCTGGCGAAGTAAGCCTCTGAGGAAAGCCTGCCGGAGAGCCCTTGCGACTCTCCGGCTTTTCTCTTTCCGGCGTAAATTGCTTCCGAACTTCGTTTGCTATCTTCTGCAGTTTGTGATATAATCAGAAGTAACAAAAACATGCAAAGGGGCATGACGACATGCGAAAAAACGTGTTTTTCCTTCTGCTGCTTCTTCTTTTGCTGCTGACGCTCAGCGGCTGCGGTGATAGCATTGCGCCGGAGACAGAGAAAGTATCTCTGACCGCGCTGCAATACGAGTTGGAGAACCAGACGCTTGATTTTGACAACATGTGGTTTTTCCAGCAGATTGAGGAGCAGACGGGCGTGCATGTCGATTTCGACGTCGTCAAGCTTTCGGACTGGACGAACCGCGTCAACCTGATGTTCGCCTCCGGGCGCTATCACGACCTGATTCTGCGCGGCAGCCTGGACGTGGAGGACTACGGCGTGACGCAGCATGTGATTCTGCCGCTGGATGACTATCTGGAAGAATACATGCCGACGTATTTCAGCCGCCTGTCTATTGATAACGCTGGGCGCACCCTCCCCTCCTCCGACGGGAAGATGTACTACGTCGGCTTTCTGCTCTCGCAGGGTATCAACACCAACGGGCACTTCTTCATCAACAAAACGTGGCTGGACAAGTTGGGGCTGTCCGTCCCGACGACGACGGAGGACCTGACCGAAGTCCTGCGCGCATTCAAAAACGGCGATCCGAACGGCAACGGGTTAGCTGACGAAATCCCCTATGAAGCGACATTCGCCGACGTGAACACCGGGCTGTACAACGCCTTCAGCGCGTTCGGCATCCCGATGAACGAGTACTTTGTTCAGCTGTCCGCGGACGGCAAGGTACTCTTCATGCCGGAGGAGGACGGCTTCCGCGCGTGCGTGGAGTGGCTGCACTCGCTTTGTCAGGAAGGCTTGCTGGACGTAGAGTCGCTCACGCAGGGGTCAAACCTCTGGGCGGCGAAGGTGAATCAGCAGAAAGCAGGGTATTTCACCTACTGGCGGCTGAAAAACACCGCGCTGAGCGACGACATTGCGGCGGATTATGTGGTCATGCTTCCCGTTCACGCGGAGGGCTACGAGGCAAGTCTTGCGCGGACGGAGGACGAAATCGAGTTCGGCGCGGCACTGACGATTCAGAATCATGATATTCCGTCATCGCTTCGCTGGCTGGATGCGCAGTTCGAGACAGAGAACATGCTGGTGGCGCAGAACGGCAAAATCGGCGACACGCTGATTCTGCGCGGCGACGGGCGCTACGAGGTCACTTACGTTCCCGCGGGAAATGAGCTGTACAAGACCGTGCCGATTATCTGCGGGCAGTTCTTCGCACCCGCGAGCTACTATGCCTCGGTATACGTTCCGGCGGCGCACCGGCAGGAGAAATCCGCCTACTGCGCGCTCTACGACGAATCCGGCGTCTTGGAAGATGTTCCGTACACGCTGCTGATTAACACCGTGCCGATTACGAGTGAGGAATCCGCGCGCATTCAGCAGCTCTACACGTCGCTGAAATCCGCCGTGAATGCGTATCTGGTGGAATTCGTCACACGCGGCGTAACGGACGAGCGCTTTGCTGACTTTCTGACGGAGCTGAACAGCATCGGCGCACAGGAATATGTTTCGCTCTACCAAACTGCCTATGACCGCTACATGAAGGGACTTTCGGAGCAATGAAACAGCAATCCGGCAGCAAACGCCTTTCCACCTTCGCGCGCTACGTCGTGTCCTATATGCTGGTGCTGCTTCTTGCGCTCAGCGCGCTGTTCCTGTACATGTACGTCTACATGAACCGCGAGGTGCGCGCGCAGGTCATCTCCAACGGCATCAACCGTTTGAGCCGCATCGCCTACCAGCACGAGGGGTATCTGGACAACATGCTCAACACCGCCGAACAGATTGGCCTCTCCCCCTACCTGCAGCCGTTCAGCTACCGCGACGAACCGTGGCGCGCCTATGAACTGATGCAGCAGCTTGTCCCCTACACGGTCAGCAACGATTTTTCTGACCAGATGTACCTGTGCTTCGCCAGCGACGACTACCTGTACTCTTCCTCCTCGATGATGACGCTGGACATGTTCAGCAGCCTGATGCACTACGAGCATGTGTCCGGCGCGGAATTGATGCGCCTGATCCGTCAGCCCGGCGGACTGTGCGTCCTTCCAGCGCAGAAAGTCGCATCCTCCCTTCTGGGCAGCGACCAGTACGACATGACGACGTTCATCATCCCGCTGGGCATGAGCCAGAAAAGTGAACGTGGGTCGATGCTCTTCCTGCTGCGGCAGAACACCTATCAGCAGCTCTTTTCTGACGCGATTGCTATGAACGCAAACACCTGCATCCTGCATGACGGCGCGATTCTGGCATCATCGGGCGAACTTCCGCTTTCGGCGGATGAGTTGACATCCCTGCTTGCGGGCAACGAGGCAACCATGCAGCGCGAATTCGTCTCCGGCGGCGTCCCCTACACGCTGCTTGCGCTGGGCAACCGCAGCTGGGGGATGCAGTATGTGATGCTCATGCCGTCGTCGGAACTGACAGGCAACGTCTGGCACAGCATGGGCGGCGTGCTGATGATGATTGCGGCGCTGGCAGTCGCGGGCAGCGTGCTGTCCTACCTGCTGGCTCGGCGCAACATCCGCCCTATCCGCGAGATTTCGAGCTTGCTTCCGCAGGACGAGAGCCGCGGCGACGAATGGTCATCCATCCAAACGGGCATACAGGAGTTGTCCCGCCGCAACAGCGACTTGACGCGCCGCCTCGAATCCTCCCTGCCCATGCAGCGGCATGACTTCGTGCTGCGGTTCATGAAGGGGCGCTTTGACAGCCGCGAACTCGCCGTCGCCGCCGCCACGAGCGTCCGGCTGGACATCGACAAGCCGTATTACGGCATGGTGCTCTGCCCCGAACAGGAGCAGAACGACCAGCCCTTCACCATGCAGGAGGAGCCGCTGAACCGCGTGACAGGCGTAACCGTCTGCTCGGTCGAAATGGCGGCGATGAACAACTTCCTCTATGTCGTTTTCGCCGACACTGAGCAGGGTCTGCACGACGTGGCAAACGCGCTGCACCAGATTTGCATCGAGCGCTACGGCCACGCCTGTGTCGCCATGAGCAACGCGCACCAAAACTTCACCCACGCGCCCGCGTGCTACCTCGAAGCCGCGACCGCCTACGACAACCGCTTTGTCATGGACGACAGCCGCGTGCTGGAATACTCGTTCGTCTCCGTCAACCTGCGCGACATCCTGCCGCAGGCGCGCAAAATCACCGACGGCATCAATCAGGCGCTGGTGCTGAACAACCGCGCCCTGCTTTCCGGCAAGCTCGATGAGCTGCTGGCGTTCCTCAAGCATTCCAGCATGACGCCGTTCGCCTTCCGACTGATTTACAACGACGTGATTCATACGCTCCTGCGCGAACACGCCGCGAACGTCGCCGACAGCAGCGACATGAAGGACATGTACGACATCTTCTCCCTCTCCGGCTGCCAGAGCGTAGACGATTTGGACGAGCTGCTCCGCCGATTGTGCGACGCGATTCTACAAGCAGAGAAGCCCGTGCCGACCGAGGAGACCGGCGGCATCGAGGAAGTGGCGGCGTACATTCGCGAGCATTACGCCGACCCGGAGCTGTCCATCAGCGCCATTGCCGAGGCGTTCGGCGTATCGACCGCGCGACTCTCGCTGTCCTTCAAGGAGCGCAACCGCGTCTCCCCGAACGAATACCTGGCGATTCTTCGCGTTGAGCGCTCAAAGCAGCTGCTGACCGAAACCGAACTGTCCATCAAAGAAATTGCCGTGAACGTCGGCTACTACGATGCGTCGAGCTTCATTCGCCGCTTCAAGCAGATTACCGGCGTCACGCCGCTGCAGTACCGCCGCAGCAAGGAGGACACAAACCATGGAAACGACGCTTGACGTGCGCGGCGTGACCCGGCGCTACGGGACACGGGAGGTCTTGAAAGGCATCACATTCGCCGCGCAGAAGGGCGAAATCATTGCGCTGCTTGGGCGCAACGGCACGGGCAAATCGACGCTGATGAACACCATCACGGGGTATCTGTGCCAGTCGGGCGGCGACATCTCCGTCTGCGGCTATGACGTGCTGACCCAGCCGCTGGAAGCCCGCCGCCGCACGGGGTATCTGCCGGAGCAGCCGCCGCTGTATCCCGACATGACGGTGACGGAGTATCTGCGCTACTGCTGCCGTCTGCGCGGGCTGAAAGCAAGTACACAGACGGCGGAAATCGCCCGCGTGATTGAACTGACGGGGCTGGAGGCGTATGCGCATCGGCTTTCCGGGCGATTGTCGAAGGGGTATCGGCAGCGCTTGGGCGTCGCGCAGGCACTTCTGGGGCAGCCGCCGCTGCTCATCCTCGACGAACCCGGCAGCGGACTTGACCCGCTGCAAATGGCGCAGATGCGCGAGGTCATCCGCCGCGCGGGGCAGGACAGCACCGTTCTGCTCTCGTCGCACCTGCTCAGCGAAGTGACAAACGTCTGCGGGCGCGCGATTGTGCTGGACGAAGGCGTCATCCGCTATGACGGCACGATGGATGCGCTGCTGCGCGGCGCGGCGAGTCTGCGGCTGATGTACCGCGGGGATGCGCCGATGATGGCGCTGATTCGCGAACTGCCGGGCGTAACGGAAGTGACGGAGCAGGATTGCCGGGAAGACGGCTGCCATCTGCTGCTGATTCGCCACGAGATGGATGCCGACCTGCGCGCGCAGGTGTCCGCGCTGTGCTACGAAAATCACTGTGCGCTGCTGGAAGAGACAAACGGCAGCGACGCGCTGGAGGATGCTTTCCTGCACGTCATCGCCCGGAAGGACATCAGCCGAAAGGAGGTGGAGTGAATGCGCGCCGTATTCCGCCATGAATTGAGCGGCTATTTCACTACCCCCGTCGGGTATGTGTTCCTGACGATGTATGCGCTTTTGTCCGGCTTGGTGTTCGTGTTCATCAACATCGGGCAGGAAATGAGCGCGAGCATGAACCTGCTCTTTTCGGGGATGCAGCTGCCGCTGATGCTGATTGCGCCGCTTTTGACGATGCGCCTGTTCGCGGAAGAAAAGCGGATGCGCACCGACCAATTGCTGCTCACCTCCCCTGTTCCGCTGGGGCAGATTGTGCTGGGCAAGGCGCTTGCGTCGCTGGCGCTGCTGATGATTGCCATGCTGCTGGCGCTGATTTACCCGCTGCTGATTGCCTCGTATGCGCAAATCGCGTGGTCAGAAATCGCGGTGGTGTTCCTCGGCTACTATCTGCTTGACGCGGCGATGGTGTCCGTCGGCGTGCTGCTCTCGTCGCTCTGCACGAACCAGATTACCGCCGCCATCCTGACGCTGGGCGTGAACGTGCTGATGTACCTGTCGGAGCATTACATTGTCCCGCAGGCGGGCACAAGCGCGTACCTCCACCCGGTCAGCGTGATACTGAGCTTCCTGCCCTCTTCCTCGCGGCTGGGCGACTTCGCCAACGGCATCGTCAGCCTGTCCGACATCGTGTATTTCGTCGCGTTTATCGCGCTGATGCTCTTCCTGACCGACCGCGCGATGGAAAAGCGCCGCCACGCAAAGGGGTGATTTTTGATGAAGAAGAAATCCATGCCCTATGGGGTCTATCACCTGCTGACGTGCGTGCTGGCAGTTGTGATGGCGGTGCTGGCCGTGCTGGTCAGCCAGCGCGCGGAGGAAAAGTGGTACTTGAAGCTCGATGTGTCGCCGAGCGGGGTAACAAACTTAAGCGACTACACGCTCTCCCGCCTGCATGCGCTGGATGAGGATGTGCTGCTCTACCCGGTGTACACATCCGGCTATGACAGCACCGTCCGTGACCTTGTGACCGAGACGCTGAACAAGATGAGCGCTGAGTGCGCCCATGTGCGCGTGGAGACGATTGACCCGGTGACGCAGCCGCAGCGCATTGCCGCGCTGAGCGGCGACGCGGGCAGCATCGAGAACGGCACAGTGTTCATCACCAATCAGGACGCGACGCGCATCATCCGCCTTTCGCCGGAGGACTTTCTGTTCTCCCGTACGGTCTTGGGCGAGGAATACACCATCTACTGCGGTGAAGCGCAGTTAATCGGCGCGATTGGGCGCGCGTGTACGGACCATCCCGTCGGCGTGTACTTCCTGACGGGGCACGGAGAGCTTTCGCAGGAGGACTGTTCCCTGCTGGCGCTGCAATTGCGCTCGAACGGCTTCGAGGTGCATTCGGGAGAAATCGCCCGCATTGCGCCCGCCGCGACGGACATTCTGCTGCTGCTTGCTCCCCGCAGCGACCTGACGGGCGACGAGGCGCAGACGCTTGCCGCTTTTCTGGATAACGGCGGGCGCGTGCTGGTCGCGTGCGGCGCCGATACCCCGCTTTCCCGCCTGACGCAGCTGCAAGCCGTCTGCGGCCTGTACGGCTTGGGCTTCCAGTCCGGCTGGGTCGTGGAAAGCGCGGCGGAAAGCGACCGCTATGTTGATGCGCCGGAGTACCTCTCCCCCGTTGTCGCGGCGGATTACGAGATTACCGGGCGGATACTGCTGCCGCGCGCGTCTGCCCTGATTACACCTGCACTTCGTCCCGGCGTAACCGTGACCCCCCTGCTGACCACCTCCGACCGCGCCGTGCTGCACCCGGATTCGTCCGGCAATGCGCTGGATAGTCAAACAGGCGACGTGTCCGGGCAATTTCTGCTCGGCGCAATGGCGAAGAAGAGCAGCGGCACGGCGCTGTCTCTGCTGGCTTCCAGCGACATGCTCCGGGACAGCGCGTCCATCAGCGGCGCATCCGTCTTGGATGCCAGCGATAACCTTGCCCTGCTGACTGACCTCGTGACCGACATGGCGGACATTGACCAGACGGCGTCGCTCGATGCGGGCGTGAAGCGGCTTCCGGCACAGCGCATCACTTTTGACAGCGAAAGCAGCCGCCAGCGCGTGACAATTCTCGCCCTGACCTTGATTCCCGGCGTACTGCTGCTGACGATGGCGGTTGTGCTGCTGAAAAGGAGGCGGCTGTAATGCGGCACGGACTTCGCCTGCTGCTGATGGCGCTCGTCTGCGCGCTGCTCGGCGGCGTGTATGTGCTGCTTGGAAGCGCGGTTGCCCCTGCGGAAGCGCCTGCGCCGGAATCCACCGACGCGCCGGGTTACTTCATGCTCTATGAGGATTCCGTGGCGGCGCTGGAGAGCATTACCGTGCAGCCTAAAGGGTCGCAGCGCTACACCGCCGTATCCGACATGGCGTTTGACCAGAATGGCAATCTGCTTGGCGTATACAACGCGCTGTCCCAGCCGTTTCTGGTATCGGGGCAGGAGGACTTCACGTTCAGCACCGCTGCGTGGCAGATGCTGCTTTTGACTGCACAGCACATTCCGGCGACAGCGACCTATCCTGCGCTCGACCGCGACGCCTGCGGACTGACCGCCCCCGACGCCGTCATCACCCTGACGCGCAAGGACGGCACGACCCGCGTCCTGCGCATCGGGCGCTTGACCTCCGACGGCGCAAGCTGCTATGTCGCCCTCGACGGCGACACAAACGTGTACCTCGTCCCCTACGACTTCCATGCGACAATGGTGCAGCCGCTGAACGCCCTGCACACGCTCCCCAGCGCAATTGACGAAAGCGCCTCCGCCGCCGTGCAGATTGCCTTGACCGGGACGGACGACGGGCAGCTCATTTTCACCAAATCAAGCGGCAAATTGATGGCGTGGTCGTCTACCTCCCCCATCACCCACGCGGGCAGCACCGAGCGCATTGAGGCGTTCATCACGGGGCTGTGCGCGGTTTCAGCGGACGAGTACGTCACCACCGTGGCGGACGCCGCTGGTCTGGCAGCGTATGGGCTGGATGCGCCGCGCCGCCTGATTGCCGCGTTCCAAGATGGCACGATTCGCGACATCCACTTAGGCAGCGACGCGGGCGACGGCATGGTGTATGCCCGTATGGACAGAACCGGCGACATCTACCGCATCCGCCGCACACAGCTAACTTTCGCGGAGAACGCCGGGCTGAACACGCTGCTTGACCGCTTTGTATCGCCCGTGGTTGTCGCCACGCTGTCACAGGTGCGCGTGACAACGGTTGACGGCGAAACAACCCTGCGCATCGAGTACGAAAATGGCGACGACAACATTGGTCAGCGCTGGTTCTGGGACGAAAACACTGTCACGCGCGACGAATTTACCGATGCGTATTTGTCCATCATCGCCCTGCAGTTCGACCAGACTGCCCCGCAGGAAGCCGCAGGCACTTCCCTGCTGGCGGATGTCACCTTCACCCTGCGCGACGGCAGCACATCCACCGTCCGCTATGAAGCCTGCGACGCTTTTTACGCCTTGGCGACGACCGACGGCGGCGGACGCTTTCTGGTTCGCCTGACCGACGTTGAGAACATGCTAACAGTCCTGAAAGGAGAAAAATAACCCATGAAGCGCGAAGAAATCAACATCCGCGACCCCTTTGTGCTGACGCGGAACGGGCAGTATTACCTCTACGGTACGCGCGGCGCAACCTGCTGGGGTCCCGCGGACGGCTTCGATGTGTACTTCAGCCGCGATTTGGAGAATTGGGACGGCCCCTTCGAGTGTTTCCACAACGACGGCACATTCTGGGCGGATCGCAACTACTGGGCGCCCGAAGTGCATGAATACCATGGCAAGCTGTACATGCTGGCGAGCTTCAAGCGCGAAGATCTCTGCCGCGGCACGGCAATTTTGACCGCTGACAACCCGCTGGGGCCGTTCGTGCCGCACAGCGACGGGCGCGTGACCCCCTCCAATTGGGAGTGCCTTGACGGGACGCTTTACGTCAGCCCGGACGACAAACCGTATCTCGTCTTTGCGCACGAGTGGGTGCAGGTTGGCGACGGCGAAATCTGCGCCATGCCCCTCTCCGATGACCTTTCCCGCGCCATCGGCGAACCGAAACTGCTCTTCCATGCGTCCGAAGCGGAATGGGCGCGGCTGGTGCATCACCGCTCCAGCGGGCGCGACGGCTATGTGACGGACGGCCCGTCGATGTGGCGGACGGCGGACGGCACGCTGCTGTGCCTGTGGGCAAGTTTCTCCGACGAGGGGTACACAGAGGGCGTGGCGGTCAGCGACAACGGCGACATTACGGGGCATTTCACGCAGGTGGAGCCGCTTTTCCGGCGCGACGGCGGCCACGGCATGGTGTTCCGCGCGCTGGATGGGCAGCTGTACCTGACGCTGCATTCCCCGAACGAGCATTTGAAGGAGCATCCGTGCTTTATCCCGCTGGAAGAAGCCGCTGGTCGCCTGACCCCGAAGTACACGCTGCCGGACTGGTTCGCACCGCTTCAAAGCCGCCTGCACAAGATGGCGGATGAACTGACCGCGTCGCTGACGGGCTGGCACGGGTCAAACGCGACGTTCCGCCCGGAGGACTTCGGGCTTGTTCCCGGCGAAAAGGCGACCCGCGCGATTCAATCCGCCATCGACAAGGCGGGCGAAGACGGCGGCACCGTCCGGCTGTCCGGCGGCGATTACGTCTCCGGCACGCTGATTCTGCGCAGCAATGTCCGTCTGATGGTCGATAGCGGCAGCCGGCTTCTCGCGTCCACCGACCTTGCGGATTACCCGGAGCAAATTGCCCGCCGCCTGACCGTGCAGGACACGAACATGGGCATGAATCAGTCGCTGATTTTCGCCGAAGGGTGCGAGAACATCTGCATCTGCGGCGGCGGCGAGCTGGACGGGCAGGGTACGCGCGCGAATTTCCCCGGTGACGAGACTTGCCACGGCACGCCTGGACGTCCGTTCCTGATGCGCATCGTCGATTGCCGCAATGTGCATGTGCATGACATTACGCTGCGCTCCGCCGCCTGCTGGATGGAAAACTACCTGAACTGCGACCGCGTGCTTTTGGAGCGCGTGACCGTCCGCAATCAGACGAACTACAACAACGACGGCATCGACATCGACGGCTGCCGCGACGTCATCATCCGCAACTGCGACGTGGAATCCGGCGACGATGCGTGCTGCTTCAAGGGCGCAAGCGAGCGCAACACTGAGCGCGTCCTCATCGAGAACTGCCGCCTGTACAGCTGCTGCAACGCCTTGAAGGTCGGCACGGACACGCAGGGCGACTTCCGCGATGTGCTGGTGCGCAACTGCCAAATCGGCGGCGTGGAGTATGACCCCAGCGGACTCAAGCACCGCTGTTCCGATTCCGGCGTATCGCTGGAAATGGTGGACGGCGGAACGCTGGAAAACTTCCTCATTGAGAACATCACGATTGACCGCGCATGGAGTCCCTTCTTCCTGCGGCTTGAAGACCGCGGGCGCGTCAAGCCCGGCGACCCGAAGCCGCCCGTCGGCACGCTGCGGCGGATTGCCATCAGCCACGTTCGCGGCGGCGACAACGGCGCGCGCGGATCGTACTTCATCGGCATCCCCGAAAAGGCGATTGAGGACGTGCTGCTGCATGACGTGGTAATCGCCCAGCACGCGAGCGAAAAGGCGGTGCTTGACGAGGGCGCCATCAGCGAACTGCGCGGCGTATACCCCGACGCGCACATGATTGACGACCTCGGCGACGCCCCCGCGCGCGGCTTGTGGGCGCGGCATGTGCACGGCCTGTCGCTGGCGGGGTACGACGTGATTCCGGATAAGAAGGATGCGCGTCCGTATCTGGTGGCAAAAACAGACGTGACGCTGGACAAGAACGCCTGTCTGTAAGTTGGAAAAAGCCGTGCTGCACCATTGGACTAAAGCACAGGGACGCTATGGGGCAGCATGATTTTCTGTTGAAGGAAGAGAAAATCGACAAACTGCCCTGCGGGCGCAGAAGCACTTCTATGTGCAGCATTGCGGTACACACGGAAGTCAACAAACCGGACGAAGCATGTGCCTCGTCCGGTTCTTTTTATACTATTTCCAGATAAGAATGCGCCAAGATGCGCCGCGAATTTTTCATTCTGGCTAACGTGAATGAAACGCAGCGTAGCAGCGCTACGCTAAGTGGAATGAGCAGACGCCAGAAGGGAAAAGGCGCAAACAGATGGCGCAGTTGAATCTGGAAATAGTATTACCTTTGGGTATTACTGCGGTTGCCTTATCCGAAACGCCCTCACATGCTCATATTCCGACAGCGGACCGAATAAATCCACCAGATTCACCCGTGCTGACATTCGCACTGTGTAGATGCTGGTGTACACGCGCTCGTTTTTGCTGTTTTCGGAGTGAAAATCCACATTCAGCACATCGACGCTGTGTGTTGCAAAGAACGCTTTGATGTACCCTGTGGTTTCAACACGGTGGTCATACTGAATTTCCACCTGCCGAATTGTCGTCGCGGGGATAATCCGCTGGACGATGGTCAGCGTCAGCAGCACAAGCGTACATCCGCTGAGAGCGAGCGTGTAGCAGCCCATGCCGGCGACAAGTCCCAGACACCCGGCGCACCATAGCGACGCGGCCGTTGTCAGCCCCGCAATCTTCTTCCGGCTGGAAAAAATCGTCCCTGCACCGAGGAAGCCGATACCGCTGACAACTTGCGCGCTGATGCGCCCCATGCTGACCGCCACGCCGGTGTTGAGCGCATCGGTGTTAATGGCCAGCACGCGCGCTTCGACGTAGTTCTCCATCACGGCAATCAGCGCCGCGCCGAGGCAGACGAGGATATGTGTTCGTGTACCCGCCGGTTTATTGCGGCGTTCGCGCTCATAGCCGATTGCCAAACCAATCAGGATAGCGAGCAGAATTCGCGCGCCTGCTTCCCACCATGCCATTGCGTTTCACCTTCTTTCTCTCATAGAATTCTGTTTGTTCCTTTCCGGTGTTATATTCGCCATTTAGGACAAAAGTTCCTGCTTTTTTGTGCAAAAAAGACTGCAGCGGATGAGCGCCGCAGCCTTCTTTGCTTTGCGTTTCGGTTTATTTCAAAAAGTCCTCAATCAGTCCGTGCAGGAAGCGAGCATAGTCGGCACTGACGGCGACGTTGATTTCCGGCAGGTTCGTCCAGACGTGGTGATGGCGGCGATCCATAATCGTCATGCCAAGGGTCAAACCGTCCTGCGTCGATACGCCAACGCGGCCGCGCACGCTCTTGAGCAGCGTCGGGTCAGCCGTCGCCGCAACCGCCATACAGTCAATGACCGCGCAGTAGGCTTGGAAGCCGCGCCCATGCACGAAGGAAATCGCCTGATGGAGGAACTTTGCTTCGGGCTTGTCGCTCGCCGCCAGCCGCGCAAGGTCTTCGTCCGTAAAGTCCACGGAGAAGTACGTCGCGACGTCCAGCCCAATCGCCGTCACCTGCAAACCGGATTCGTAGACCTGCTTCGTCGCTTCCGGGTCAACGTAGACGTTCCACTCACTTTGAGGCGTGTCGCCCGTGGCGTTGAGGAAGGACGCCTCATTCAGCCCAAATGCGCCGGAAATGGCAATCACTTCGACAATCTTATCCTTGATGTCCGGGGCAAGGCGCAGTGCCATAGCGATATTGGTCATCGGCGCCAGACAGACCAGTGTGATTTCGCCCGGCTGCTGACGGATGAGGTCGATAATCGCATTGACGGCGTGGGTCGGGTTCTCCGGCAGCTCCGAATCCGGCAGAAAAGATTCGCCCTGCCCGTCGCGCCCGTGGGTGAACGGGTCGTTCGGGATGTCGCGCACCAGCGGGCGCGAGCAGCCGCGGTAGACCGGAATGTCCTCGCGCCCCAGCATCCGCATGATGCGCCGCGCGTTGCGGTAGGTTATGTCCACGGGATAATTGCCGTTGACCGTCGTCACCGCCTGAATGTCGAGATTTGGGTTCTTAACTGCCATGATGATAGCAGAGGAGTCATCCATGCCGGGGTCGCAGTCCACAATAATCTTCCGCATATGTTTCACCCCTTACGCTTTGTCGCTGATGAGCTTGACGTAATACTTGCGCTTGCGCGGGCCGTCGAATTCAAGGAAAAAGATGCCCTGACTGCCGCCCAGCACGAGCTTGCCGCCGTCGATAATCAGCGGAATGCTCACGCCCAGCAGGGAACATTTCACATGACCCGCAGCATCGGTAGGCGTATCGTGCTGATGCTTAAAGTCGATGCGGGTAGGAATCAGGCGGCAGATCTCGTCCTGCAAATCCTCAAAGCCAGCCGGATCCCAGAAGGACGTAATCGTCAGCCCTGCCGTCGTATGCGGATTGAAGACGATGCACTCGCCGCTCTGGATGCCGCTCTCGGCAACGAACTGCTTGATGTCGTCGGTCAGGTTGATGACATCATTGGGCTTGGTTTCCAAATTGAAGCATTTCAGCATTGTTGATTTCCCTCCTCAGTCGTCCACCATGACAATTTCGCTCTGCCGCACGCACGCCGCACCCTTGGAGAACGACCACGGGCCTTCGCAGCCGCGTCCGCTGCGTTCACCCAGCATCGTCATCAAATAACCGAACACCAGACACGCCGGGACGAAATTGTAGAGGCTTTCCGCCAGCACGTTCTTCGCCTTCGGGATGATGAACACCGCCGCCTGCTTTTCGTCCGGCATCTCGCGGTCGGTCACAATCGCCAGCGGGCGGCCCAGCTGCTTGGCGTAGCCGATGGTTTCCAGCGTGCGGGAATCCGCCTTGTTATCCTCCGCCGCCCAAATCATCGTGCCGATTTTCTCCGGATGATTGACGAAGAAGTTCAGGTGCAGCCATTCCTCGGTGTTGATGTACATCGCCGGGCGGCCAATCGCCTCAAACACTTTCGCCTGTCCAAAGAACGCGCAGGCGTACTCGAAGCCGCTGCCCGCGAAGTCGTAGCAGTCCATGTCCTTCCACTGCTGCGCGACGGCGAACGCGGTGTCGTCCATGGCGGGCAGAGCGGTTTCCAGCGCATCCGCCAGCGCCTTGATTTCCTTGCGGCGCGCGCTCGCAACGTCCATCGTGTAGCGTCCGCGCACTTCGCCGATGCGGATAGCCAGCAGGTACAGCGCCATCACGCAGACCATGTAGCTGCGCGTGCCGGGGGCGGACTCGAACTTGGGAATGTCCAGCTTCAGGATGCGCTCGGCGCTCTGCCCCAGCACGGATTCCTCATGCCCGGTGATGCCCAGCGTGAACGCGCCCGCCTTGCGGCAGCGACGAACCGCCTCCCCTACGCGCGCCACCTGCCCGGAGTTCGACACGGCGATGACCAGCGGACTCTGCGGCGCATAGCCGAGGTTCTTCTTCTCGTAGTCGCGCGCCAAATCAATCGTCGGCACGACTTCGGTGCGAATCTTCGCGTACTTCTCAAACGCGGGCTTCACCGCCAGCAGCGCGGCATAGCTGTCGCCGCAGCCGGTCAGCACAATGCGCTGGATATTGAAGATTTCCGGCGTGGAGAGGACGGTGCGCGTCTTCGGCTCCAGGTCGGCGTACTGCTGTCGCATCAGCTCCGGCAGGCTCATGACCTGGCGGCGAAGGGCGCTGTCGAAATCCATCTTGTTCATGCTTGATGACCTCCTTGAATCATATCAATCAGCAGATTTCCGATGTCGATGCTGTGTTTCAAGCCCGACATGATGACTTCATCCGGCATTTTTGCCGTGAAGTTATGCGTTTCATAGGTGAAATCGCCGTCGTACTGCGCCAGACGCAGGGCGTCGGTGATTTCCGTCCAGTCGCTCAGCCCAGAGAACGGCAGAATATGGTCGTTCTTGATGGAATTGTAGTCGGAGATATGGGTGGCTTTCAGTCGTTTGCCGAGGTATTGCAAGGCTTTGCGCTGATCCTGATGGCAGATGGATGCGTGTTCAACATCCCAGCAGCAGCCGACGTTGTCATACGGCAGGCTGTCCACGAGGTCGCCGAGTTCCTCCGCCGTCACACAGTAGCGGCGCTTCGGCGCAATGTTCTCCTCCCACAGGTTCTCCACCGCGATGCCCACGCCGTACTTTCCTGCCAGTTCAATTCGTGGTTTCAGGTACTCGATGGTCTTGCGTTTGCTGTCGCGGACAGGGGTGACGCTGTCGAAATCGGTCGCGGCGTGGATGACGAGCCACTTGATGCCGAGGATGCGTCCGCCCTCGATGCCGCGGCGGATGAGTTCGTCGAGGAACTCCTTATCGGGCGTGTTCGGATCGCAGAAGTTATAGAAGTGCAGATGCCCCTGCGAGAACTCGATGCCCATCTCGTCGGCGATGTCCTTCGCCTGATGGATGAGTGTCTCCCACTGCGGCGTTTTGAACGGCGTATCGAACACGCTCAGGTCATGGAAATTCATGTCCAGCACGCGATACCCCGCCTGCCCCAGCGTCCGCACGCTGTCCAGAATGCTTGCTTTCGTCCCGTCCGGGCGATTGAAATACATACACGTTGATGTTGACAGCCGCATGGCTTTCTTTCCTTTCATAAGGGAGACCCAAGGGGCGCTGCCCCTTGACCCCGCAAGGGAGTTCCTCCCTTGACCCTTTTTCGCGATTGAGTTGGTGACTTCTTCAGGCAGTTTTCGCGTGTTTATACAGGGATTTCGCCTCTGCGGAGGCGACCAGAGGGCTTTGCGGTCGCCCTCTGGACTGCTTCGCCCGCCCTCCGGAAGTTACTGGTCGGTTATGTTAGTTGTTTTTAGTTAGTGAACTAATTTAACAGACTAATAGCACACAAACTATAACAACTTTCGCGATAAACCAAGTAACATGGGAGTGTTCGCGCCGAAGGTTTCCAAAGGGCGATCGCAGACTTCGTCTGTTTTCATTGCCCTTTGGTGCGCCCGCAGGCGCATCCCCCTGCCCCATAAAAATCAATTAACATAGGAAAACGCTGCCCGAACACGCAACAAACGCCTTCGCAAAAGCACTTATTCTTCAATAAAGTGTTTCACCGCGTCGAAGACCCCCGCCGAATGGCAGTACGGCGACACATACGCCACCAGCGGCTTCACCTTCGCCAGCGCATTCTGCACCGTCGCCGTGTGCCCCGCCAAGCGCAGCATCTGCAAATCATTCTCGTCGTCGCCAATCGCCAGCACATCCGACATCGGGATGTTCAGCCGCTTCGCCAGCTCCGCTACGCCCGCCGCTTTCGTGCAGCCGGGATGCACAATTTCGACTGCCTTGTCGCCGTATCGCGTGTAGCTGTACTGGTCGCCGAGGCGGCGGATGAAGTCCTCCACATAGTCGATTTTGTCCCCGGTTTTGTCGCTGTCCATGACGCAGATTTTCTCCATCTGCTTTCCGTCATAATCCACCTGCGTCAGGGGCGCAACGTCATTGTATCGTCCAAAGGCCGCACGCTGCCGGAGAATATACGGCGTTTCGCGGCAGACCTTCTCATAGCCGTCTTCACTGTAAATGATGCTCATGCCCATGCTATCCGCCTTGCGAAGCATGGTTTCCAGCGGCTTCAGCGGCACTTTGCGGCGAAAAAGCACCCCATCCGGGGCAATGAGCGCCGCGCCGTTGGTCGCCACATAGGGTATGGACACCTGCATGTCCTGCGCATACCGTTCCGTCATGCCCTGCACGCGCCCTGTCGCGAACGTGAAAAGCACGTTTCTGTCTTTCAGCCAGCGCGCCATTTCGCGGGCTGTATCGGTGAGCTGCTCGCTCGAATCAATGAGCGTACCGTCCAAATCGCTGACCACCAGTTTGACCATGATGCTTTCTCCTGCCCCATCCCCCCGCCCATTGCTGAGCAGGGGGATGGGTTGATTTCCGTTGGGGTTTCCTATTGTACCAGATTATACTATTTTCAGATAAGAATGCGCCAAGGTGCGCCGCGAATTTTTCATTCTGGCTAACGTGAATGAAACGCAGCGTAGCAGCGCTACGCTAAGTGGAATGAGCGGACGCCAGAAGGGAAAAGGCGCAAGCAGATGGTGCAGGTGAATCTGGAAATCGTATTAGTCGTTCGCCAGATGGTAGTCATCCAGGCGTTCGTTGCATTCTTCCACAATGCGGTCGTGGCACTCGTCGAGGGTTTCCTCGCCGTTGGCGAACGCCAGCATGTGGGTCTTAATCACAGAGTCGATTTCCCAGTTGATGATGTCGAAGGGTTCCTGCACGTTGGGGTTGGACGCGTGGATGCAGTCGATGGCAACCTTGTACATCGGGTTCTCTTCAAACCACTTGTCCGCTTCGGGCAGGTCGTAGACGGTCTTGTTCACGGGGATGTAGCCCGTCGCCTGATGGAACTTGAACTGCTCTTCCGCGGAAACCATGAACTGCACGAACTCCCACGTCGCATCAACCTGCGCCGGGTCGTTGTCCGGGTCAAACATGACGACGCAAGAACCGCCAACCGCGATGCCGCCCTTGTCGTCCGCGTTCACCTTCGGCAGCGCAGCGACGTTCCACTCAAACTTGTCGCCGACGAGGCTCTTAATCTTGCCGATGCGGGCGGTGGACATAATCGCCATGCCGAAGAGTTCCAGAGAGAATTCTTCGTTGATGTCGTCTTCGTAGGGCTTGTAGCCGCCGGTCGCAATGACCTTCTGCCATTCAGTCAGGAAGTTGCGCAGCGTGCCGTCTTCGCCGAAGGTGACCTTGGTCATGGGAGCGGTGCGGCCGCCCTCGTTGTCGCCGAAGAAGTTGTAGTCGCCCTGACCGCCGATCCAGTTCGCCATCTGATAGCGGCGCACCGCGACGTTCAGGCCATAGCGGGTGACGTTGTCTCCGTCCTTGACCATGAGCTTAGAAATGTCATCCGCCATTTCTGCGATGGTCGTCGGGGGCGTGTTCGGGTCAAGACCCACTTCGCGGAACATGTCGCAGTTGTAGTACAGCATGATTGCGGAGCAGGAGAACGGCATACCAACAAGCTGGTTCTCGTAGGTGTAGGAGCGCAGCATGTTGGGTTCGAGGTCGTCGCGGCTGATGGAATTGCCTTCACGGTCAATCAGCGTTCCAACAGGCACGAGGCTGTCGTAAGTCACGGCGCTGGGGATGCCCGCGCCGGCGATCATGGCGACGTCCGGGAAGTTCGCGAAGTCAGACGCCTGCGCGAGGGTCTTGAGCTTCTCGGAGTTGTCGTTGCCCTGATAGACCGCCTTGACCACGATGCCCTTTTCAGCACCGACAGTCGCGTTGAAATGGTCGGCAATCGCTTCAACCGCAGCGCCGTTAACGCCGGTCAGCGTATGCCAGAATTCCACCGTGCGCACATCCTGATTTTCCGCCACAGCCGGAACGACCATAGCCGTCAGGACGAGTGCAAGCGCCATCACGAGAGAAATGATGCGTTTCATGGGGTAATCCTCCTTCTTTATCGTCAAGGCTTTCTGCCTTGGGATACAATGTTCATGCGATTTCTGAATCGCGGGGTACTATTGCTGCATAGCATTGGTTTCGCCTCTGCGGAGGCGACAAGGGGGCTTTCCGTTCGCCCCCTTGACCCCTTCGGCGCCGCAACTTTTGGAGCTTCATGCGGCTTGTGCAAATCCGTTGCTTAGAAAAGCGAACAGCACACTAACTGAATAACTTCCAATATAAATCAAGCAACATGGGTGCGAGCCGAAGGTTTCCAAAGGGCGATCGCAGACTTCGTCTGTTTTCATTGCCCTTTGGTCGCCTCCGCAGAGGCGAAACCCCTGCGTGACAAGCAATCAAGAAACTGCTATTCCGCGCCGGGAGGAAGCCTCAGATGAAGGGGTAACCCCTCACCCCTTCACCGCCCCGCCCATGATGCCGCCGACAATCTGCCGCCGGAAGATGACGAACACCGCCAGCGTTGGCAGCAGAACAATCATGCTCGCCGCCATGACCGGACCGTAGGTCGAGCCTTCGGGGAAGTTCAGCATCGTCACACCGACCTGCACCGTGCGCATCAGGTTGTCGTTCGTCACCAGCATCGGCCAGAGGTAGGTGTTCCAAGTGCTGATGAAGGACGAAATGAAGATGGTGGTGATAATCGGCGTGGAGAGCGGCAGCAGAATGGTGCAGAAGAAGCGGATGTTCCCGCAGCCATCCACCTCACTGGCTTCCTTCAAGTCCTTGGAGAACGTCAGGTAATACTGCCGCATCATGAAGATGTTGTTTGCGGAGACGAAGAAGACAATCATCATGCCCATGTAGGTGTTAATCCACCCCAGCCGGGAAACCGTGTGGTAGTTCGACACCAGCACGATGTCGCTGGGAACCATCATCGTGCCCATGATGAGCATGAAGATGCCATTGCGCCCGCGGAATTCAAAGAACGAGAGGGCAAACGCCGCCATCGACGCGGTAATGACGCGCACAACGCTCGACACACCCGCCAGAATCAGCGAGTTGAGCATGAACCGCGGCAGCGTCGTCAGCGTCCATGCCATTTTGTAGTTGTCGGTAATCCACCGCGACGGGATGAAGCGCGGCGGAATGGTGAGGATGTCTTCCCCCGGCATGAACGAAATCACCAAGGCGTAAAGAATCGGTGTCACCAGCAGAATGCCAATCGCGATTGCGACAATCTGGTACAGCACGCTGCGGAAGCGCTTGCGAATCTTCAAAGACTGCACCGTCGTCACGAGTAATGCACTCCCTTCTTCTCAAAGCGGAAGCTGATGAGCATCACCATGAAGGTCATCAGGAAAGCGATAATCGCCGCCGCATAGCCCTTGTTGTAGTTCAGGTTGTTCACCGACTGCTTGTACATGTAGGAAATCATGGTGTCGATATTCGCGGTGGTGTTCAGCGACGCGCCGCCGGTGAAGATCAGCACCAGCCCGGACATCATCATGCTCTTTGCCAGCGACGTGCATATGAGGTAAAAAGTCGTGGGCGAAATCATGGGCAGGATGATGTTGACCGTGCGGCGGAAGGGGCGCGCGCCGTCGAGTTCGCAGGATTCGAGAATCTCCGGCGGAATGTTGCGCACCGCTGCCAGGAGGAAGATGAAGTTATAGCCGACATTCATCCACGTCGCGATGATGCTGATGGCGACCATCGCGTAGTGCTTGTCATTCAGCCAGTTGATTTTGACGCCGAGGATATAGTTCAAAATGCCGATATTCGGATTGTAGGCGAGCTTGAAAATCATCGCGCTGACGGACATGGACATCGCCATCGTGACGGCAAACAGTGTCTCATACGCCACGGACATGGTGCGCTTTTTCGCCGCAATCAGCGCCAGCAGCAGCGCGATGAGGATGCTCACGGGCGAAGCGAGCAGAACGTAGATGAACGTGTTCTGAATCGCCGTCTGGAAGGAGCGGTCTTTGAGGACGCGTACATAGTTGTCAAAACCCGCGAACTGCTTGAAGACCCCCATCTTGTTGACAACAAAGAAGCTGGAGACGACGGTCTTGATAAACGGATAGTATGTAAAGACGAGGAAGAACACCAGCGCCGGCATCAGCCAGAGCCACGGCTCAATCCGCTTTTTGAAGGGTTTAGGCGCTTTCATCCGCCGGGGCTTGATGCTCCCCTGCTTCTTCGCCGTTTCCACTGCCATCACTCCTTTATGAGATCAGCCACATCGCTTTCCGATGCTACATGCCACTGGGGAATCAGCGCCAGAATTTCGTCCGCATCCTTGGCGAAATTGCAGGCATTCATTTCGCTGATTTTGTCCCGCCATACCTGCGGAACCGCGTCGATACCCGCCATCGCGCCGACCATCGCGCCCGCCATCGCGCCATTGGTATCGCAGTCGCCGCCAAAGTTGACGCAGTATTCCAGCGTTTTCTTCACGTCGCCCTTGCCCAGCAGGAACAGCGCAATCGCCGACGGAATGGAGTCCGCGGACAGGTCGCCGCCGCCGAACATGGCGTACAGGTCGTGCAGCGCCTGCTGGTCGTCCTTGGCCTTGCGCACAATGTCGCACGCGAGGGCAATGCGCATTCCGATGTCCGGCGAGGGAATGGAGAAGCCGTACTTCGCGCCCTCCGCCGCCGCCTCGATGGTTGCGTCCACAATCTTGTCGAGGTTCTCTTCGCCGCGCATCGCCTGCGCCACGCCCCACGCAATCGCCGTCGCCGCGGCGTTGCAGACGCGGGTGTTGTGCGTCGCAAGGTCAGTCAGGGCAACGTCGCGCGCCAGCTCCTGCAAGGTGCTTCCGCGCAGACCGTGGATGATACCCAGCGGTGCAATGCGCATGGACGACCCGTTGGTGTTGCCCCACTTGCCGGAGACGGTGATGTCCCCGCCCGCCGCGATGTTCTTCAGCGCGCGCTCGGTGCTCGGCCCCAGCGGGCTGGCGTACTTGTCCTTCACGCGATCCGCCCACGCGATAATTTCCTTCACCACGCTCATCGGCACGACCTTCTTGTCGCGGATATAGGCGTTCATCAGTGCCATGGACTGCTCCGTGTCGTCGGTATATTCTCCGGCGAGCAGCCCGTCGTGGAAAATGTGTCCCTTTTCCGGCGGATAGAACGTGTCGATCCAGCCATATTTGCTCTTAATCTGCTCCGGGGTCAGGAAGGATGAGGGAACGCCCAGTGCATCGCCGCACGCCATCGCCCACAGGCAGCCCAGTGTCCGTTCTTTGCGCGTCAGTGCCATAAAATAATTCCTCCTTGCTCTTTACGAGCGTTTTCAGCGTGGGAAGAGGCGGATCCGTTCCTTTTCCACCGCGTGCTTGTCTACTTGTCATAAAGATAGCATAAGTTTCATATGCTGTCAAGTAGTTTTGACGTAAATTTTCGTTAAAACGGGGCAAAAACTTTCCAAAGCGGACATTTTCCGAACGTTCGGCTTTTCTGGCGCATTCGACCGCCTGTTGTTTTTTTGCTGTCACATCACGGAATGGCGGATTGCCATCTTGACTTTTGGGCGAACTTGTCTTATTATCTATACAGGACATAAGATATACAATGTGGCAAGATACAGACACATTCAGGAGGGATTATCCCGTGCAGTTTTCTATCGACCGAAGCTCCCCTGTTCCCGCGTATTACCAAATTCAGCTGGATTTGAGCGACCGCATCCAGCGTGGCGAATGGAACGACCGCAAGCAGCTGCCGTCAGAAAGCACGCTGGCGGAGCAGTACGCCGTCAGCCGCATTACGCTGCGTCAGGCGCTGGCGGAATTGGAGAAGGATGGCATCATCAAGAAATCGCGCGGCTGCGGCGCGAAGATTTGCGAAAAGCCCGCGCCGTTTGTCCACAAGATGGATTTCTATTCGATTGTCTCGACCCACGAGGGTCATGACGGCAAGCAGGTGACGTCGCAGGTACTGAACATCCGCCGCTTCGACACGCCGACGGAGGATGTCATTGAGCATTTGCAGCTTGAACCCGGCACGCCCGTGGTGTACATCAAGCGTCTGTTCCTCTTCGACGATAAACCGCTGGCAGTCGGGCGTTCGTGGCTGTCCCTGGCGCGTTTCCCCGGTCTGGACGAAACAGGCTTGGGCGAAGTGGGTCTGACCGCAACCCTGCGCAGCCGCTACAACACCATCATCCGCCGCTTCAACGACGCGATTGAGGCGGTTCGCCCCGCGCCGGATGAGCGCAACCTGCTCGACGTCTCCTACGACTGCCCGCTCCTGATGGTGCGCGGTCTCTCCTTCGATCAGCACAACGTCCCCGTCGAATATTCCACCACCTACTGGCTCGGCGACAAAGTCCGCTTCACCGTCTCCATGAACACGCAGGAGGTGGAGTGATGGGGAGGCGCCAGAGGCTCTGCCTCTGGACTCCGCAAGGGAGTTCCTCCCTTGACCCTTTCGCGCGATTGAGTTGAGCGCTCTTTCATGCTTTTCCCGCGTGTTGATTGGGGGAAACCAAGGGGCTTTGCCCCTTGACCCCACAAGGGAGTTCCTCCCTTGACCCTTTCGCGCGATTGAGTTGAGCGCTTTTTCATGCTGTGCTCGCGTGTTGATTGGGGGAAACCAAGGGGCTTTGCCCCTTGACCCCAGCAGGGCGCTGCCCTGCACCCGCGAAGGGTCTTCGACCCTCTCGACACCCTTTTCGCGATTGCGTTGAGCGCTCTCTCATGCTGTATCCGCGTGTTGATGCAGGGGTTTCGCCTCTGCCCAAAAGCACAAATTATATATAGAACGAAACACCCCAGAACAGGAAAAACCAGCGCAGCATTTCGCTTTCACGCTGGTTTTTTCCTATATTCACTTGCAGTGCACCTTGCACCAAAGCTCCTGAATCGGCGGAATCTGCTCCCGCATTCCGGGCGCAAGGCGGCTCCAGATAATCCCCTTCGATGGACGCGGATACTCGTGCCGCGTCTCAATCAGGCGCGTCGGCGTCACGATGTAGTCAATCGCCGTGTCGTAATCCTCCACCGTCACATCGACATCCACCACCTGCACATCATGCCCTGCGCCGACAATCGCGGTCGTTTCGTCGCACAGCCCGACGGTCGAGAGCATCGCGTACTCAAGGTCGAAATAGCCGTGCCCCTTGCCGAAGCGGATGCCGCTGGGCGTAATCGCGGAAGCGCCCGTCACCATCATGTCGATATGCTCAACGGCTTCTTTCAGCTGCGCCAGCGTCTGATGCTTCCAGTAGCGGGATACGCCATCCAGCAGCGACGCGATTTCCTCCTTGCCCTCCGGAATCTGACCGGGGCGAATGAGGAAGAAGCCGCGCGTAATGCCGTAGTTGGTCATCACGACGGTCTTTTTGTCGCGGAAAGCCTGTTCCCGCAGGGTTTCGAGGTTGTTGTCCGGCGTAATGAAAATCACGCGGGCGTTTTTGTACATATCCGTCGCGGTCAGCAGCGCCGTGCCCTTTTCGCTGCCCTCATAGTCGCAAATGAACTCGGAAAACTGCCAGCTGAACTTGCTGTCCGGCTTGGCGACGCGCAGCAGCTCCTCCCAGATCTGCACGCGTGCTTCCTTGGCGTCGAGCTTCTTCTCCATCATGCTACTCCTCCAGTTCGGAAATTGTTACCCGAAACAGTGTAGCGCGAAGAAACGCTTTTGTCAAGTATAACATATGCTGATTTGTAGACAGGTTTGTATCATTCCTGTTCTTTTTCCGCCTGATGCAGCGCACTCCTCCGGTACTGCATCGGACTTTGCCCGACGGCGGCGGAAAATCGCGCGGAAAAATTGCTCGCATCCCCGAAACCAACTTCCCGCCCGATTTCGGACACGCTGCGGTCAGTCAGCGCCAGCAGCGCCTTCGCCTGCGTGATGCGGGTGCTGATGAGGTAGTTGTAGGGTGTTGTACCCATGTAGCGGCGGAAGAGACGCAGGAAGTAGCTGCGGCTCATGTGCGCCTGACGCAGCAGATCATTCAGTGACAGCGGTTGATTGTATTTCTCGCGGATGGTCTGCGCCGCCTGCTGGATCACCTGCTGATTGCTCTCCGTCTGCTCCTGATTCAACAGCCCCTGCGCGCACAGCGTCAGCAGCTGATGCAGCGCCAGCGACACTTGCAGCATACTATCCACCGTGCCGCTCTCCAGCTCGGCGAAAATCGTCTTGAACTGTTCTTCCACTTTCTGGTCGGTTAGCGTAATCGGGGTCAGCTTCCCCTCTGGAATCAGCCATTCCGCCATTGCTGCCACGCCTGCGCCGTCCAGATGCACCCAATCGTGGTGCCAGCAGTGCTGACCGGGAGCAGTCGCGTACCGCTGGGGTTTGCGGCAGTCCATCAGCAGCGCCTGCCCCGCGCGCAGCAGCACCCGGTCATCCCCCTGCTCAATCAGCCCCGCGCCGCGCAGGGTGTAAAACAGCAGGTAACTCTCCTTGTGCGTGCGGGCGGTCGAAAAATGCCCCTGCGCCAGATATCGCCCCGCCTCGGTGCATACATACGGCTGCCCCATCGCGGACGCGCCCGGCGTCGTCCGCAGCCAGATACTTTCCGGCAAGACATCCATCGTGTAGGTCAGCATGTGCATCCTCCCCATGCTCTTTTGTCCATATTATACACCAAATTTCGCTTGATTTCTACGAGTTCGGCATTTTTCGCAAAGTAGACTTTTCACAAAGAATCGGCTACCTTTGCGCATGGCAGAATTCGGCTTCCTGCGCTATAATGAGGGCAGTACATGGCGTACTGCCAAGGAGGTATCTCATGCAGCGCATTTTTCTGGCGATTGACATCGGCGCATCGTCCGGGCGGCACATCGTCGGCATCGAGGCGGACGGTGCGCTCCAAACAGACGAGGTTTACCGCTTCCCGAACGGGATGCAGCGCGAAAACGGGCATCTCATCTGGGACATCGAGGGCATTTTCCAGCACGTCAAGGCGGGATTGAAGGCGGCGTTTGCGAAGTATCCGCACATTGACAGCCTGTCCATCGACACTTGGGCGGTCGATTACGTCCTGCTGAAGGACGGCGCGGCGCTTCTCCCCTGCCACGCCTACCGCGACGAGCGCACGCAGGCGGTGATTGACGAGGTGCATCAGCATATGCCCTTCGCCGAGCTGTACCGCCGCACGGGCATTCAGTTCCAGCCCTTCAACAGCATTTATCAGCTCTGCGAGGACGCGAAAACCGGGCGTTTGCAACAGGCGGACGACTTCCTGATGGTGCCGGAATACCTGCTGTACCGTCTCTGCGGCGTGAAGGCGCGCGAGTACACAAACGCGACCTCGACCGGACTTGTCAGCGCCGCGACGAAGGAGTACGACCCGGAGATTCTGCGTGCCTTGTCCCTGCCGGCGCGCCTTTTCCCACGCCTGACGCAGCCGGGCACGATGCTTGGGCAATTGACGCCGGATGTTGCCCGCGAAGTCGGCGGACAGACCAGTGTCGTCCTCTGCGCGACGCACGACACCGCCAGCGCCGTCGAGGGCATCCCGATGGCGGAGAACGCCCCGTTCCTCTCCTCCGGCACATGGTCGCTGCTCGGTGCGAAAATTCCCACCCCGATTACAACCCCCGAAAGCATGGCGTGCAACTTCACGAACGAGGGCGGCGTGGGGTACATCCGCTATTTGAAGAACATCATGGGCTTATGGATTGTGCAGTGCATCCAGAAGCAATTAGGCATTTCCTTCGCGGAAATGGTGAATCTGGCACGGACGAGCCATTACGAGCAGATTTTCAACGTCAACGACCCGCGTTTCAGCGCACCGGAGGACATGGCGGCGGAAATTCGCGCTGCACTCTCTCCCGCCCCGGAAACAGACGCAGACCTCATCCGCAGCGTGTACGTCTCGCTGGCGCACAGCTACGGCGAAGCGATTCGCGAACTGGAGCGCCTGACGGGTCAGACGTGGGAGAAGCTGTACATCGCCGGCGGCGGCGCGAAGAATGCGCTGCTGAACGAGCTGACCGCGCAGTACACAGGCAAGGAAGTCGTCGCCCTGCCAATTGAAGCGACGGCGCTGGGGAATCTGAAAATCCAGCGCGAAATTCGCTGATTTTAGGGCAACACCGCACAAATGAATTGGTGCGATGGCGAATGAATTTTTCGTCAGATGCAATTGCAGAAATCGAAGGTTTACTGGATGTAAATCGAGATTTCTGCAAGCAGCAGATGGCGGAAAAGGCATCGCCAGCGCTGCCAATGAATTGTGCGGTGGTGCCTTAGCATTTTTCATGCGGCAAACGCCATTTCCCAGAGAATAATGCTTTCATGCAGGGGATTTCGCTCCTGCGGGAGCGACAAGGGGGCTTTCCGCTCGCCCCCTTGACCCCTTCGGGCGCACTCCCATGTTACTGGTCGGTTATGTTTATTGGCATTTAGTTAGTGGGAAAAAGGTACACAAACTAAAAAAACCTTCCAATAAAAATCAAGCAGCAACCGGAGGGCGGGCGAAGGAGTCCAGAGGGCGACCGCGGACTTCGTCCGTTTTCATTGCCCTCTGGAAGCATGGAAGTTACCAGTAAGTTAGCAAAGTCAACTATGGCATCCAGCCAAAAAATCAAAACAGACAGGAGGATTCCCCATGAGCTACCAAGAAGCCAAGCAAAAATACGCTGCCATCGGCGTAGATACCGACGCTGCCATCGCGCGCCTCAAAACCGTGCCGATTTCCCTCCATTGCTGGCAGGGCGACGACGTCCGCGGCTTCGACACCGACCCCAGCAAGCCCCTGACCGGCGGCATCCAGACCACCGGCAATTACCCCGGCCGCGCCCGCACGCCCGAAGAGCTGATGGCGGACATCGACGTTGTCCTCTCCCTCTGCCCCGGCACGAAGAAAATCAACCTCCACGCCTCCTACGCCATCTTCGACGAGGAAAACCCGTGGGTTGACCGCGACAAGCTCGAACCCAAGCACTTCCGCAAGTGGGTGGATTTCTGCAAGGCGCGCGGGCTGGGCGCGGATTTCAATCCGACCTACTTCTCCCACCCCATGTGCGACCCGCTGACGCTCTCCAGCCCGAACGAGGAAGCCCGCCGCTTCTGGATTAACCACGGCAAGGCGTGCATCCGCATCAGCCAGTACCTCGCCGAGGAGCTGGGTCAGCCCTGCACGATGAATATCTGGACGGGCGACGGCTTCAAGGACGTCCCTGCCGACCGCAAGGGTCCGCGCGACCGCTACCGCGCCAGCATCGACGAAATTCTCTCTGAGCCGTATGATTTTAATCTCGTCAAGCCCTGCATCGAAAGCAAGGTATTCGGCATCGGCGTGGAAGCCTACACCGTCGGCAGCGCGGAATTTGCCCTCACCTACGCCGCCTACAATCGCGACAAGTGCATCCCGCTGATGGACAACGGTCATTATCACCCGACCGAGGTCGTCAGCGACAAGATTCCCGCGCTGCTGGCGTTCTTCCCCGAAATCGCCCTGCACGTCACCCGCCCGATTCGCTGGGACAGCGACCATGTGGTGCTGCTGGACGACGAGACGAAGGAAATCTGCAAGGAAATCGTGCGCTGCGGCGGGCTGGACGGGCGCGTCAACATCGCGCTGGACTACTTCGACGCCTCCATCAACCGCATTTCCGCGTGGACGGTCGGCTTCCGCAACGTGCAGAAGGCGCTCCTGTCCGCCCTGCTGACCCCGAACGACGCCCTGCGTGCCTTGCAGGACGAGCAGCGCTTCACCGAGCTGATGGTGCGTCAGGAAGCCCTGAAAACCATGCCCTTCGGCGACGTGTGGGACGAATACTGCCGTTCGTGCAACGTTCCCGTCGGCACGGATTGGTTCGAGACGGTGCAGAAGTACGAACGTGACGTGCTTTCCAAGCGCGTGTGATGCGAAGGTTTCCAAAGGGCGACCGCAAAGCCCTTTGGTCGCGCCCGCAGGCGCGAAACTTCCTGCAACAATAGCAGCCAATAAACAGTAGTGTGCACCCCGAAGGGGTCGAGGGGGCGATCGGAAAGCCCCCTCGTCGCCTCCGCAGAGGCGATTCCCCTGCAAAAATCAAAACCAAGAAACAGTTCTTTATCAGGATAGGAGGATAAACAATCATGAGCATTCTCGATTTGGACATCATCAAAGGCTACATCCGCATGTGCACCGACGGCTGGAATCAGGGCTGGCACGAGCGCAACGGCGGCAACCTCACCTACCGCATGAAGGACGAGGAAGTCGCGCAGTGCCGTCCCTACTTCCGCGCCACCCCCGGCGAATGGGTGAACATGGGCGTTCAGGCGGACAACCTCGCGGGCGAATACTTCATCACCACCGGTTCGGGCAAGTACTTCCGCAACGTCGAACTCGACCCCGAACACAACATGGGCATCGTCGAAATCAACGACAAGGGCGACAGCTGGCGCATCGTCTGGGGGCTGGAAGGCGGCGCGCGCCCGACGAGCGAGTTCCCCAGCCACTTCATGAACCACTCCGTCCGCAAGGCGGCGACGAATGGCGCGAATCGCGTCATCTACCACTGCCACGCCACCAACGTGATTGCCATGACCTACATTCTGCCGCTGACCGACCGCGATTTCTCCCGCGCCCTGTGGCAGAGCGCGACGGAATGCCCGGTCGTGTTCCCGGAAGGCGTCGGCGTCTGCCCGTGGATGGTTCCCGGCGGCGCGGCGATTGCCATGGCGACATCCGAGCTGATGAAGCACTATCAGGCGGCTGTCTGGGCGCAGCATGGGCTGTTTGCCTCCGGCCCGGACTTTGACATCACGTTCGGTCTGGCGCACACCATCGAGAAGAGCGCGGAAATCTACATCAAGGTGCTGTCCGCGGGTCAGGGCAAAATCCGCCAGACCATCACGGACGACGATCTGCGCGCGATTGCGCATGATTTCGGCGTGACGATTAATGAGAAATTCCTCGACTAAGCTGATTTTTCCGGGACGCAGGGCATGTTCAAGTTCAGCGGAGGGAAACGGTGAATATCACGATTCGCAAAATGCAGCCCGGTGACGCGGACGCGCTGTACAGGCTGCTTTCTGACCCGGAAGTCATGCGGCATCTGGAGCCGCCGTTCGACCGGGAGCAAGCAGAAGCGTTTCTGCATCACACAGGACTGCTTGAACCGCCGCTTGTGTATGCCGCTGAAGCCAACGGGGATTTCATCGGCTATGTGATTTATCACGCATACGATGAGGACAGCGTGGAAATCGGCTGGGTGCTGCTCCCGGAATATTGGGGGCACGGCTATGCGTCGGCGCTGACCGATCGGCTGATTGACCGGGCGCGGCAGGAGCGGAAAAGCGTCGTGATTGAGTGCACTCCGGCGCAGGAGGCTACAAAGCGGATTGCAAGCAAAAAAGGCTTCCGCGACTGCGGAATCTGCGACGGATTGGCGGTCTATCGGCTGCCATAAGAGGATACGCAAAAAGGCTCTGCCAACCCGGCAGAGTCTTTTCGTTTTTTGCGGTTATACTATTTCCAAATGAGAATGCGCCAAGATGCGAAGCGAATTTTTCGCGCTGGCTAACGCGAATGAAACGCAGCGTAGCAGCGCTATGAGCGGACGCAAGCGCGGAAAAGGCGCGAGCAGATGGCGCAGGTGAATTTGGAAATAGTATTAGTACACAATCGCGTCGTTCGCCGTAAATCCGCCGAGCGAATTTTCCTTCACCTGAATGCACACATAGGTGATGCTGCTGTCCGCCGCGGCGGAGAACTGGCGCTTCGCTGCCGGAGCGACCTTCAGCCAATCACCCGCCGTCAGCGCGATTTCCTTGCCGTCGATAACCGCCTTGCCCTTGCCGGCGAGAATGCCGTAAATCTCCTCGTTCTGCTGATGGGCATGGACGAACGGAACGCCCGCGCCCGCCGGAAGTTGGTTGATGCTGACCTCTGCGCCGGTCAGACCGAGGGTATCATGGAGTTCGGTGCGCGGGGCGCTGCCAACGTTCGTCTTCGTGTAGTTTGCCATAGGATTGAAGCCTCCCAAATGATGTTCTCGCAAGGGGTTTTGCTGATTCCCTTGCGTGATTCTATTGTAGTTGAATCGTGTTGGAAAAACAAGTAGGCACTTTTTTGTAACTATGCGAGTGAGGGATTTTTCTCTTATAAATTGCTTGATTTTTATCGTTGCAAGTGGCGCGCCTGCGGGCGCAAAAAAGACTGTGCAACGTGCAAAAAGAGACCCTGCGCACAGCAGAGCCTCTTGGGGGGATTGGCTTATTCGTCGTCGTCCACAACCTTGTCGGCGCTGGCGATGACCTTCTTCGCGACGTCGGCGGGTACTTCCTCGTAGCGCTCGAACGTCATCGTGAAGCGGCCCCATGCCTGCGTCATCGAGCGCAGGTCGGTCGCGTACTTGAACATCTCGCTCAGCGGGGCTTCGGCGATAATCTTTTGCCCGCCTTCGCACTGCTCCATGCCGATGATGCGACCGCGGCGCTTGTTCATGTCGCCCATCACGTCGCCCATGTAGTCATCCGGCACAATCACTTCGACGTGCATAATCGGCTCCAGCAGGACGGGGTTCGCGTCAGCGCAGCCCTTCTTGTAGGCGATACGCGCGGCGGTCTTGAACGCCATTTCGGAGGAGTCAACGGGGTGATAGCTGCCATCGTAGAGCTTCGCCTTCACGCTGACCATCGGGTAGCCCGCCAGCACGCCGTGCACCATGCACTCGCGCAGCCCCTTCTCAACGGAGGGGATGAAGTTGCGCGGCACAACGCCGCCCACGACCGCGTCCTCGAACACGATGTCGGTCGAGCCGTCCGTCACCGGGCTGAACTCAATCCACACGTCGCCGAACTGCCCGTGACCGCCGGTCTGCTTCTTGTGGCGTCCCTGCACCTTCACGGTCTTGCGAATCGTCTCGCGGTACGGAATCTTCGGGTCTTTCAGCACGCAGTTCGCGCCGAACTTGCTCGCCAGCTTGCTGCGGATAACATCAAGGTGCATCTCGCCCTGACCGGAGAGCAGCGTCTCCATCGTTTCGGGGTCTTTGCTCAGCGTGACGGACGGATCTTCCTCCATCAGGCGCTGGAGGCCGGAGAACACCTTGTCTTCCTCGCCCTGCTTGGCAGCGTAGACAGCCTTCGAAATGCAGGGCTTCGGGTACTCAATCGGCGGATAAATAACGGGGTTCGCAGGGTCGCAGAGCGTGTCGCCCGTGGACGTGTACTGCAATTTCGCCATAGCGCCGATATCGCCCGCGTGCAGCGATTCCTTGACGACCTGCTTCTTGCCGCGCAGGATGTAGATGCCGCCGCACTTTTCGGTCTTATCCTTGCCGGGGTTGTAGAGCGTCGTCTGCCCGCTGAGCATACCGGAGAAGATGCGGAACAGAGACAGCTTGCCGACGAACGGGTCAGCGATCGTCTTGTAGACGAACGCGGAGAAGGGCTGGTCGTCCTTGCAGATGCGGGTGATGTCCTCGCCCGTGCGCGGGTCTTTGCCCGCCCAGTACAGACCGTTGTGCGCCGGGGACGGGAAATACTTCGCCATCAGGTCGAGCATACGCGCGATGCCCACGCCCGTTGCGGCGGACACGGCGACGACCGGCACAATCGAGCCGTCCTTCATGCCCTTGCGGAAGCCCGCCTTGATTTCCTCAAACGTCAATTCGCCCGTCTCGAAGTACTTTTCCATCAGCTCTTCGTCCGCCGCTGCCGCCTGCTCAATCAGGTAGGAGTAGCATTCCATCAGCTGACCCTTCATGTTTTCGGGCATCGGCACTTCGACGCTCTTCTTGTACGCGCCTTCATACGCCTTGCGGTCCAGCACATTCACCACGCCGCGGAAGGTCGGGCCTTTGCCCAGCGGCAGCAGAATCGGCACGACGCAGTTGCCGTACTTCGCGCGCAGCTGCGACGAAATCTTGTCGAAGTCCGCGTGATCGCGATCCATCTGGTTGATAATAAACATGCGCCCCAGACCATGCGCACCGGCGTAATCCCACGCCTTTTCCGCGCCGACGGACAGTCCGCCGACAGCATCGACGACGATAACGGCAGTCTCCACCACGCGCAGAGGGCCGATCATTTCGCCCACGAAGTCAAAATAGCCCGGTACGTCCACCACGTTGATAATCTTGCCGTTCCAGTCCACGGGGGCGGTTGCGGCGCTGATGGAACACTTCCGGCGCGTTTCTTCGGGGTCGAAGTCCGTCATGGTCGTGCCGTCTTCCACACGGCCTTGACGATCCACTAATCCGGCAGCGTAGAGCATGGCCTCGGTCAGCGTGGTCTTGCCCTCGCTGCCATGTCCTATGAGGGCGATGTTGCGAATGTTTGTCGTGATATAGTCTGCCATGATACTCTCCTCCGTTCAAATTCTTTCATGTTTTTATCCTATTTCCGGGCTGCCCTTCGGCTTTTTCCCGGATGTTGTTTTGATTATATCATGATTTTCGCCAAAAGAAAAGAGTGTTTTTTCGTCATTTTGCATCTTTGTACGATTTCAACAAAACAGTGCTGGTTTATCCGGGTTTTTATCGCCCAGAAACGTCATTTGTATAGTAAAACGCAACAAAAAAGCAGGGCGAATCGCTCCCCTTTCCGGGTTGATTCGTCCTGCTTACTTATGCTGTTTTCGGCTGACCTATGCCAAGTTTTTTTGATTATAACCAATGTAACTTAACCCCCAAAGTATGGGAGTGTCGAACCGAAGGGGTCGAGGGGGCGATCGGAAAGCCCCCTCGTCGCCTCCGCAGAGGCGATTCCCCCTGCCCCGGCAAAATTCAAGCATGGAAATGCTGTTTACTCGAACAGATACCCCTCAATAACTTTGAGCGTGTTCAGCGCCCCATCCCGATGGCTGCGTTCATACCCGTGCGACGCATACACGCCAGCGCCAATCAGCCCGTGGCGAATGTCATACCCCGCCCGCAGGGTCGCTTCCACATCCGACCCGTAGTGCGGATACACATCCACCGCATAGTCCGCCCCTTCGCGCTTGGCGGCGGCAATCAGCTTCCGCACGACATCGTAGCTGTACGGCCCGCCGGAGTCCTTCGCGCAGATGGACACCTGCCGTTCGGTGCACTGCACACCTTCGCCGACGCAGCCCATGTCCACCGAAATCGCTTCCGTCACGCCGTCCGGCACCGACGCCGAGCCGCCATGCCCAACTTCCTCATACACCGTGACGTGGACGTACACGCGGCGCTTCGGCGTCAAATTCTCGTCCTTCAAATACTGCGCGAACGCCTGCAAAATGCCGACAGACAGCTTGTCATCCAGGAAGCGGCTCTTGATGTACCCGCTTTCGGTAATGCGGCTGCGCGGGTCAAAGCAGACGAAATCGCCTACATCGATGCCGAGCTTGCGAACATCCTCCGCCGAGCGGACGTCCTCGTCCAGCACGACCTCCACCGTGTCGAACGTGCGCGGCGTGGTGCTGTAATTGCCGTTGACGTGGACGGACGCGTCGCAGAGCTGCACCGTGCCGTCAATAGCGCCGCTGAACTTCGTAATCACGCGCACATTCTCCGCTTCGGCGTTGTTGGCGTTCATGCCGCCGACATTGGTGATGCGCAGGCGGCCGTTGCCCTTAATCTGCGCGACCATGCCGCCGAGCGTGTCCGTGTGGGCTTCGAGCAGCAGCGCGTCCTGCGTGTCCTCGCCGCCCAAATCAATCAGCACGCCGCCCTTGCGGGTGATTTTCGCGTCGTACCCCATCTGGGCGAACTGCGCCTGCACATACTTCGCCGCATTCTCCGTATACCCCGACGGGCTGTCAATCCCCAGCAGCCGCACGGTATTTTCCAGCGCGAGCTGCGCGTACTTTTCCTGCATAATTAACCTCCTTCCGGGGCTTCGCCCCAGACCCCACCAGAGGCGCTGCCTCTGGACTCTGCAAGGGGCAGACGAAAAGGGACGAAGTCCCCCCCTTGACCCCTTTCGCGCGATTGAGTTGGTGACGCTATCATACTGTGTCCGCGTGTTTAGCCAAGGAATTTATGCGTCTTTCCCTTGCCAGTCCACCAGCACCATGCGCATCAGCTTGCCGCCGAACACGTTGCCGAGCATAATCACGAGAATCATGCCCATGCACTGCAAAATCTGCCAGAACGACAGGTTCGGAATCGCAATCGCCAGATACCCCATGTCCGCAATCGAGTGCTCAAAGCCGCAGACGATGAAGCCCACAATCGCGAACAGCACCGCCGCAATCCCGTGCAGGCTGTCCTTCGCCTTCTTGTAGCCGATGACCGCCAGATACATCAGCACGCCGCACATCAAGCCGTTCAGCAGCCACGAAACCGGGTTCATGCTGAGCTTGCCGAGCATCACCGCCGCGGCAGTCGCGCCCAGCTTCGTCGCGCCGTCGACGACATTCGACCAGCTGACGATGGCGGGAATCACCGTGCCCAGCCCGTTGAGCACAAACACCCACGCCAGCTTCTTCACCGGCGTTTTCAGCCCGCAGATGCCCGTGAACAGCGTGCCGCCGTTGGTGAGGATGAAGAACAGCCCAGCACAGAACAGCAGCGCGCCGACGAGTTTATTCACGCACGAGAGATAGACGGTGCAGCCGATGCCGATCATGATGCCGGAGAACAGGCTGCTGAGAAGAAATTGCTTTTGTTCCTTATTCATGCGAAGTGATTTCCTTTCATTGATGACAGTTCCCTGTCAATTCGTTGCCGTTCCCCAGCATACGACAGAAATCGGGTTCTGTCAAGGGAAAAATCGGTTTACTCCGCCGATGTCTGAATCAAATCCTCCACCCGGCGCGCATCTCCCCCGGCTGCGAGGTACGCGTCAATCGCGGCTTGCAGCTGCTCGTGGAATTCCTCCAGGCACAAGCCGTTGCGCCAGATGTAGCGCGCAACTTCCTTGCCCACATAGCGCAGGTGCCACGGCTCGTAGTTGATTTCGGTGATGTCCTGCTTGTCCTCCGGATAGCGGATGACGAATCCGTACTCATAGCAGTGTTCCGCCATCCACTGGCATTCCGGCGTGGACGCCATGTTCGAGTTCATGGACTTGTCCTTCCACGACCCCGGCACAACATCGCAGCCCAAGCCCGTTTGGTGGTCGCTCGCGCCGGGCTTGCTCACCCAGCCATCATCCTTGCCGTTGTTGCGTTCCAGCCGATTGTTGTACATGGTTTTCTGCGTCTTGTAGGCGCGGTAGGCGCTCTTCAAGTACAGCTTGTATCCTGCTTCCTCCGCGCCGGCAAACAGCTCCGCCAATGCTTCCGCGCATTCCGACTGCAAGTACATCGTTCCCGCGCCGGGGGCAGCCCGCAGCTTCATCTTCGTTTTCGACGACGGCTCATAGGTCGAGGAAAGCAGGCATTCCTTGTTTGCCAGCTTGATCAATTCCGGGTCGAGGTCGCACAGACTCAGGGCGAAATTCCATTCCAGCGGGTCAATGCGCGGATCTTCAATAATCACGCCGGGAATGTCGCTGAGGTCGTACTCCTCGTTTTCCTCCGCCAGCGCAGGCATCGACACGCACCCCAGCAATAGTGCCGCGCACAGCGCCGCCGAAAGCTGCTTCTTCCACTGCTTCATTCGCCTGATTCCTCCACTTCCACTTCGCCCAGATACGTCCCTTCGACGATGCCCAGCAGCCGCTCGTTGCGCACAATTTGCAGGTACTCTTCCAGCGGCATTTCCTGCTCGTGGATGCGCCGCGCGTTCTCCTTGCCAACGTAGCGCACATGCCACGGCTCGTATTCGTAGCCGGTAATTTCTTCCCAGCCCTTCTGGTAGCGGATGATGAACCCGTACTCCCAGCAGTGCTCTGCGACCCACTTGCCGCCCTTTGTCGCGCCGAAGCCGCCCGTCAGGTTCACCTTGTCCGACTTCTGCCCAACGTCCATCACCAGCCCGGTTTGATGCTCGCTCGCGCCGGGACGCGCAACGTACTCATCCGCCTTTTCGACGCTGCCGTGCACGCGCTCCAGCTTGTTATTGTAAATCGTCTCCTGCCGCGCATAGCTGCGGTAGCCGCTGACGGCTTTGAGCGTGATGCCAATGTCCTTCTTGCACGCTTCAAACATTTCTTCCAGCGCCAGCGCCGCCTCCTGCCGCATTTGGCGAATCTGCCCCGGCACATCCGCCGTCACCGTCTCCGGTTCATAGGCACGGGACGCCAGCCACTGCCGATTCTGCAAAAACAAAAAGCCGTCCACATCGTTCTGCGGCGCGGCTGCGTCCAGCGACGAGGAAATCATCATCGTACCCGCCGTCGCCAAGGCGGCAAGCGTTTCCAGCAAAGAAGCCATAAGTACCTCCTTGGGCAATTTTTCGCGAAGAACTGCCCTTCTCTTCTATTATAGCTTCTTTTCCGCCACTTGCAAGCGGTCATGAGCAAAATTTACATGTTTGAGCGGCGAAAAAGCCGTCCACAATAGCCGTCGAGGAGGCGAAAAGCTATGAAAAAAACGCATTTGCTGTTGATGCTGGCGCTCTGCGCGACGCTGCTTGCGTCCTGTTCCGCCGGCGAACCCGACGTGACCCAGACGCAGCCTGTTCCATCCATCAGTCCGACAAATACGCCGGATGAAAACACGGTGCTGCCCGGTCTGGACGATGACATCATTCTGCCCGACGGCGGAAGGAATGATTCCACGACCCGCGAAGCCACCGGCGTGACCAGCATGGACAAGGCGCGGCGCGTCATCGAGCAGCTGGAAGAGGAACTCGAACGGCTCTCCGAAGTCAAGGAGGCGCACGTCATCATTGCGGGGCATAAAGCCGCCGTCGCGCTGACCTTCGACGACCAGTACAAGGCAGGCATTGACGACCGCTTCCGCAAGATTGTCCGCGAGCGCATCGACGGCGTGATTGGCGGCATCGACACCGTCGCCCTGACGACGGACAAAACCGTCATGGACGCGCTGGAAGCCTTGCAGGATCGTCTGGACAGCGTGAGCGACATGTCGTCCCTGCAAGCGGAGCTGGACAAGATTCTCGAAACGATGAACGCCGCGAGCCGTGCCAAAGCATAACGCGGCAGGGCAGCCGCCCCGAACGAAGCGTACCTTTTCCGTGGGGAATGCAAACGCGGAAAAGACACGTTTCCTTCTGATTTCGTCCGACGGCGGGCATTCCGCCTCGGCTTGCAACCATTTCCAGCGTAGCTTCGCCTCCTCCGGCGCATCCTAACCCTTGAAACCAGCGACAGGAGGTGAAAAAGCATGGCCAGCAAGAACAATAACCGCCAGATGGTTCCCGAAGCGCGTCAGGCGCTGGACGACATGAAGTTCGAGATTGCCCGCGAACTCGGCGTGGATGTCAAGGGCTACGGCGGCGACCTGACTGCCCGCGAAAACGGCGCAATCGGCGGTTCGATGACCAAGAAGCTCATCGAGCAGGCGCAGCGTCAGCTTTCCAGCAAGTAAGCGACAAGCATGTAAAGGAGGAGTCTCATCATGTATCAGAAGAATCAGAACCAGACGCAGGTGCCGAACCTGAACAACGCTTCCGTCCAGCATCCCTCGACCAGCCAGCCCGGCGGCATGGTGCCCGAAGCGCGTCAGGCGCTGGAGGACATGAAGTATGAGATTGCCGGCGAGCTGGGCATCAACCTGAAGCAGGGCTACAACGGCGACCTTCCCTCCCGTCAGGCGGGCTCCATCGGCGGCTACATGGTCAAGCGCCTGATTGAGCAGGCCGAGCGCCAGATGGCGAACAAGTAAATCCGGATTCGCGCGCGCTTCGCAGAGACAACCTGCGGGGTGCGCGTTTTATACTATTTCCAGATAAGAATGCGCCAAGATGCGCCGCGAATTTTTCATTCTGGCTAACGTGAATGAAACGCAGCGTAGCAGCGCTACGCTAAGTGGAATGAGCGGACGCCAGAAGGGAAAAGGCGCAAGCAGATGGCGCAGGTGAATCTGGAAATAGTATTACATTATTTCCAAATGGCATACACCTCCAGTCACTGCCAACATGGGCAAACCCCAAAAGTTTGGGAACCGAAGGGGTCAAGGGGGCGATCGGAAAGCCCCCTTGTCGCCTCCGCAGCGGCGAAATTCCCCTGCATAATCGCCTGCTTCCGCCGATACAATGGGGACAAACCCGCATTTTAGAGGAGGAACAGGCAATGCAAACAGGCAAACGGCTTTGGGCGCTGACATGCTGTATGCTGATGATTTTCCTGCCGACGGCACAGGCGGCACAGCCCCTGGAATCCGGCACGCCGATGACACTGACGACCCCATCCGCGATTCTGGCGGAAACGGCGACCGGCACAGTGATTTTCGAGAAGAACGCCGACGAACGCCGGGAAGTCGCGTCCATCACGAAGCTGATGACGGCGCTGCTGGTGCTGGAGGCGCTCGACCGGGACGAAATCGCGCTGACGGACAGCGTGCAAATCAGTCCGCGTGCGGCGGCAATGAAGGGTTCGCAGGCCCTCTTAGATGCCAGCGCCGTCTATCCGCTGGAAGACCTGCTGCGCACAACCATCATGGCGTCCGCAAACGACTCCGCCGTCGCGCTGTCTGAATACATTGCCGGAAGCGAAGAGAATTTCGTTGACCGCATGAACCGCCGCGCCGCCGAACTCGGCATGACGAACACAAACTACGTCAACTGCACCGGTTATCCGCAGAGCGGGCAGTACACCACCGCGCGCGACGTGTGCCGATTATGCTGCGAAATTGCGAAGCACCCGCGCTACAACCAGTATGCTTCCGTTTGGATTGACAAGCTGACCCACCCCGGCGGGCGCGTGACCGACCTGACGAACACGAATCGGCTCGTGCGCTTCTACGAAGGCTGCGACGGCTACAAGACGGGTTCGACCGACGCGGCAAAATACTGTCTCGCGGCGACGGCGGAGAAGAACGGGATGCGCCTTGTCGCCATCGTGCTGGGGACGCCCGTGAGCCAGACGCGGTTCAACGAAGCGCGGCAGATGCTGGATTACGGCTTCGCGACATATCGCCGGGTGGTGATTGCGAACAAGGGCGATTTGCTGGGGCAAAATGTCGAGGTTCGCGGCGGCAGTGCGGAGCGCGTCCCGCTGGCGCTGGGGAGCGGGCTTTCGATGCTGCTGAAAAACGGGCAGCAGAGCGGCTTGTCGCTGTCCGTACAGCTGCCGGAGAGCGTCGATGCCCCGATTGCGCAGGGGGATGTCATCGGCTTGGTGGATGTGCTGCTGGACGGGCAGGTGATTGCGAAATTGAACTGCGTCGCCGCGGAGGATGTGCCGCGTCCGGGGTTCATCGAGGGGCTGCTGCGGATTCTTCGCAACTGGCGGTGAAGGGAAAGGAGGAATGATTGAAAACAGGGGAACGCCCGCGCAGGACGCTCCCCCTTTCTTCATATGATTAAACCGCCGCTGACACCCAGCACTTGCCCGGTAATAAACGACGCTTTCTCCGATGCCAGAAACAGAATGGCTTCGGCGCATTCTTCCGGCTCGCCGATGCGCCCCAGCGGGGTTTCGTCCGCCAGCGCCGCCAAATCCTCGTCGGACAGATCGGCATTCATGGGCGTGCGGATGACCCCCGGCGTGACGCAGTTGACGCGTATGCCGCTGGGGCCCACTTCCTTCGCCGTCGCCTTCGTCAGCCCAATCACGCCCGCTTTCGCCGCGGAGTACGCCGCCTCGCAGCTTGCGCCGACCTCGCCCCACATGCTGCTGACGTTGACAATTGCGCCGTGTCCGCGCGAAATCATCCCCGGCAGGACGGCGCGCTGCAAGTAGAACACGCTGTTCAAATCAGTTGCCAGCAGGTGATGCCATGTTGCGTCCGGCATGTCGGTCAGCAGTCCGCGATAAGCGATTCCGGCGCAGTTCACCAGCGCGTCGATGTGCTTGTAGTCCTTCAAAATCGCCGCGACGGTATCATTCACCTGCTCGGAATCCGCAATATCACAGGTGCGGAACGCCACGTCCAGCCCCTTCCCGCGCAATTCGTCGGTGATCGCCTGCGCGCGTTCGGGGTGCGTCCGGCAGAGGAACACAACCGCCCAGCCATCCTTTGCGAACAGGCGGACGCACGCCTCGCCGATGCCGCTGCTGCCGCCGCTGATGAGGGCAATTCGCCGCATGGCTTATTCCTCCCCGATGCGGCGGATGGTTTCGTCCAGCAGGGCGCGGAACGTCCCCTTGACGCGCGCCGCCGTCTCGATGACCTCCTGCTCGTCCAGCGGCTGATCGATGATACCCGCCGCCATGTTGGTGATGCAGCTCACACCCAGCACGCGGATGCCGCAGTGCCGCGCGACAATCGTCTCCGGCACGGTGGACATGCCGACCGCGTCCGCGCCAAGGATGCGCGCCATGCGGATTTCGGCGGGCGTTTCGTACGTCGGGCCGTTCATCCACATATACACGCCCTCCTGCAGGGGGATGCCGAGGGCTTTCGCCGCCTGACGGCATTTTTCCATCAGCTGCACGTCATAAGCGTGGGTCATGTCAGGGAATCGTGTGCCGAATTCCGCGAGGTTCTTGCCTGTCAGCGGGTTATGGCCGGACATGTTGATGAAGTCGGTGAGCATCATCAGGCAGCCCTGCGCAAAGTTCAGGTTGACCCCGCCCGCCGCGTTGGTGACAACGAGCGTCTTCACGCCAAGGAGCGCCATCACGCGCACAGGCATGGTGACATCCTGCAAGTCATAACCCTCATAATAGTGGAAGCGCCCCTGCATCATGCACACGCGCTGCCCGTGGAGAGTGCCTGTCCACCAGCGTCCGGCGTGACCGGGGGCGGTGGACACGGGGAATCCGGGGATGTCCTTATAGTCGATGTACTTTGCGTCTTGGAGGGCATCGACGTAGTCGCCGAGCCCCGAACCGAGGATAACGCCGATTTCAGCCTCTCCGACGCGCTGGCGGATGGTTTCGGCGGCGGCTTGGAAACGCTGCATGGTTTCACTGCTCATGGTGATGATTCCTTTCTAAACAATTTCCGATACAAGTCAATAAACATGGGTGGCGACCGAAGGGGTCAAGGGGGCGACCGCAGACTTCGTCTGTTTCCATTGCCCCCTTGTCGCCTCCGCAGAGGCGAAATCCCCTGCTTATGGAAAAGAACTGCTATGGTCGCAAGACCAGCTATTCGGTCGCGCCCATCGGCGCGACACAGCATAGATGTTGAGGAAAGCAGCTTGGGGGCGCATCTGAGGACGCGCAAAGTTACTGGCAGGGACGCTTCGCTGCCTGCGCCCTTTGTTGAGCGCATTTGCCATACTGGTCGCCCGTGGAACAGTTGGGGCGTTGCCCCAAACCCCACCAGAGGCGCCGCCTCTGGACTCCGCAAGGGGAAATTTTCCCCTTGACCCCTTCGCGCGATTGAGTTGGTGACACTCCCCTACTTCTTCCGCGTGTTTATCCTTTTATTTACCCTTTACTTCAATTTATCCATAAACGATGTCGCCCCGAACCGTTCCGGCAGTCCCAGCCACTCCGCGCACGTCGCGCCAATATCCGCATAGGTCTTCCGAACCCCCAAGTCCGTCAAGCCCTTCATTCCCTTATGATACACCAGCAGCGGGATATGCTCGCGCGTATGATCCGTCCCCTTGAACGTCGGGTCGCACCCATGATCCGCCGTAATCACCAGCAGATCCTCATCCCCCAGCAGGTCGATAATCTCCGGCAGCTTGCTGTCAAAATACACCAGCGCATCGGCAAACCCCTGCGGGTCGCGGCGGTGGCCGTAGAGCATGTCCGTATCCACCAGATTCGTGAAGCACAGCCCGTCAAACGGCTTGCGCATGTAGTCCAGCCACGCCTCGATGCACGCGGGATTCCCAGCGGCGTGGTTCGAGCCGGTCAAGCCGCGCAGGGCGAAGATGTCCTCAATTTTGCCCACGCCGTAGGATTCCATGCCCGCATCCTTCACAGCATCAAGCAGCGTGCGGCTGAACGGCTCCACGGAAAAGTCGCGGCGGCCGCTGGTGCGCTGGAACGCGCCTGCTTTTTCCCCCACGAACGGGCGGGCAATCACGCGCCCGACGCACAAATCACCCGTGAGCATCTCGCGGGCAATGCGGCACATCTCGTACAGCTCCTCGCGGGAGAAAATCGCCTCGTTGCAGGCAATCTGGAACACGCTGTCGGCGGAGGTGTAGACAATCGGCGTGCGCTTCGCCAGATGCTCCTCGCCCAGTTCGTCCAGAATCGCCGTGCCAGACGCGGGCTTGTTGCCGATGACCTTATGCCCGATGCGCTGCTCGAACGCGGCGATAAAATCCGCCGGGAAGCCGTTGGGGAACGTCGGGAAAGGCTTAGCGAGCGTCACGCCCGCAATCTCCCAGTGTCCCGTCGTCGTGTCCTTGCCCTTGCTGGCTTCGCGGCACATGCCGAACGCGCCGACCGCGTTTTCATCCGCCGGATAATGCGCGCCGGCAATCTGCCCCAGCCCCATATGCGCCATGTTCGGCAGCGACGGATGACAGGCATCCACCGCGTGACCGATTGTACACGCGCCCACGTCGCCATAATCCGCCGCGTCCGGCAGCTCACCGACACCGCAGGCATCCAAAACCGTCAAAAAAATGCGTTTCATTTTGATTCGCCCCTATCCATTGCAATTAAGGCACCACCGCACAATTCGGCGGCGCGTCTGTCGATGTCTTTTCCGCCATCTGCGGCATGCAAATTCCTCGATT
>ENA-USYV01000014-USYV01000014.1-human-gut-metagenome-genome-assembly--contig:-NODE-14-length-150985-cov-7.488735_pt1 | contig 150985 bp, 143 predicted proteins | sample MGYA00250066_ERZ773514 | MGnify/ENA primary metagenome ERZ773514 (study PRJEB29103, sample SAMN06112049) | human gut metagenome | biome: human gut; feature: ankylosing spondylitis patient; material... | reverse complement strand
GAACACAGTAGTTAAGCCCTTAAACGTCGAAAGTACTTGGCTGGAAGCGGCCTGGGAGGATAGAAAGCTGCCGGTTAGAAAATAACCATACCATACGGTATGGTTATTTTTTTATGTTAGGTAAATACTATCCGGCCAGGCCTTGCCCTGGGACACATGGCAGGCAAAACCGGAAGTAGCATGCCCGTGTGTATTGGAAAACTGTCTGTTAAAAAATAAGCATTATATATGATTCCTGAAATAATATAGTTTGCAAATACTAAAAATCTTATTCAAAATACCAATATTTTAGATTATTATGAAAAATTACAAAAATGTAAAAACGATACATTAAGTTTACAAAAATAAATATCTTTTACTAAAAATATAAAGTTTTTATTGACAATCGAAATGCCGGATAGTAAGCTATAAAAGCACTTTGTTCTTTATAAATGAACTTTATTATGTGGGGGAAGATATTATGATGAAGATGAGTAATTTTAGATGGAAAGTTGCCTGGTTGATTTTTATCGTCAGTTTTGTTTCATATATGGATAGAGTAAATCTGTCTGTTGCTACTCCTGTTATTATGAAAGAATATGGTTTTGATAAAATAGATATGGGACTTATTCAATCATTTTTCTTTGCCGGTTATGCTTTGATGCAGGTTCCAGGTGGTATGATGGCTGAAAAGTTTGGACACCGGATTACAGGAAGTCTGGCTGTAATTTGGTGGTCTGTATTTACTGCTTTGACTGCTGTGGCAAAGGGAAAATTTTCTTTTGCTGCAGTAAGATTTTTGTTCGGTATGGGTGAAGGGCCTATTTATCCTGCTTTTGCGATTGCTATTTTCAGATGGTTTAATAAAAAGGAAAAAGGCAACGCCAGCTCATTTTTGTTGAACGGTTCTTTTTTGGGGCCAGTAATAGGGCCGGCTTTGACTGTTGCATTGATGTCTACAGTTGGTTGGAAAATGGTTTTTTTGATTTTTGGCATTGTGGGGATCTTAATGGCTTGGGTATGGCATAAATATGTTCCTGAAAATCCTGCAGAAAGCCCCTATGTTAATGAAGCTGAATTAGCTCATATTAACGAAGGACGTACTGATGTTCCAATTGTAAAAAAAGCTGCTCCGTGGGGTAAATTATTTACTTCTGTACAGTTTTGGGCTATTGGTGTGCAGTATTTCATCACCGATTATATTATGTTCGTATTTTTGGCATGGCTGCCGCTTTATTTAATGGAGGCACACGGTTTCTCACTTGCAAAAATGGGCATATGGGCAGCAATGCCGTGGCTGACTTTGATTATCATTACCTTCAGCAGCGGTTATTTCTGTGATAAAGCTATTGCCAAAGGTGCTTCACAATATTGGATACGTACTTTATGTGGTTCTGCTGGAATTATAATTTGTTCCCTGGCTTTGTATATTGCTACAAGAACCGCTGATCCTATGCAAAACGTAATGTGGCTATCTTTATCACTGGGGTCGCTGGGATTGACTTTCAATGCCTCCTGGGCCTGTGCGATCAATTTAGGGGGAGAGTTTGCCGGTTCTATTTCCGGGTGGATGAACTTCTGGGGAAATATTGGTGGCGTCATAGCTCCAACTTTAACTGCCTGGATCGCGACCAGCTACGGTTGGGATGCTGCACTGATCGCAACAGCGTTATCGGGTGTTGTTGGCGTATTGGCGTGGTTCTTAGTCCGTCCTGATAAAGCTATTGTATAATCAATTCTACTGTAAAGTACTTGCAAAGATGAGTAAACTTTGCTATAATTCCTAAGTAATCAAATAAAAGACAGTTCGTGACCATCCTGTCTCAAAATAAAACTACGGGTGTTCTGCTTAAAGCAGAACTGTTTTAACATGGATGGGACGAAAATTTTGATTTTCGTCCTTTTTTATGTAGTTCCATTCTTGGTCACAGCAAGAAAGGAGCATAGTAATATGAAAAATCTCACTAAAACGCAAAAATTGACTATTTCCGCCTTATGTATGGCTTTATATCTGGTTGTTATGATGTGTACGCAAAGCTTTGCCTTCGGACAGTATCAGGTACGCATTGCGACGGCTTTATATGGTTTGAGCGCTATCTTTCCTTTCCTGATAATTCCATTTGGTTTGGTAAATGTATTGGCAAATACTCTGATGGGTGGTTTGGGACCTTTGGATATGTTAGGCGGCGGTTTGGTTGGTATTATGACAAGTCTGACAATAGTTTATGCTAAACGCCATGATTTAGGTAATTGGGCTGTGATGCTGGCAATTACTTTAGTACCGGGGTTAGGAGTGCCGGTCTGGCTTTCTGTATTGCTGGATCTGCCTTACTGGCTGTTGGCGTCTACTGTTTTAGTAGGCCAGTTTATCTCCGGTGTCGTGGGTATGGTATTGGTGACAGCTTTAGAACGCTGTGAAATATTTAATTTTGCTTCAGCAAAAAAATAAGGAGGATTTATGACTTCTGGAAGAGACCAAAAAGAATTGACAGGCGTGAGCCTTTTAGGCAATAAAACTAAGTATCCTACGGACTATGCTCCTGAAGTACTGGAAGCTTTTATTAATAAACATCCCGGCAATGATTATTTTGTAAAATTTAACTGCCCGGAATTTACAAGCCTGTGCCCGATGACAGGACAGCCGGATTTTGCTGCGATCTATATTTCCTATGTGCCTGATCAGAAACTTGTAGAAAGTAAATCGTTAAAGCTGTATTTATTCAGCTTTCGCAATCATGGCGATTTTCACGAAGATTGCGTAAATATTATTATGAAAGACCTGATCAAGCTGATGGAACCGAAATATATAGAAGTTTGGGGTAAATTTACTCCGCGCGGAGGTTTGGCGATCGACCCATATGCCAACTATGGCAAACCGGGCACAGAGTGGGAAGCAGCTGCTAAAAAACGTTTGATGATGCATGATATGTATCCTGAAAATGTAAGTTATCGTTAGTAAGATTTTACTTTAAAGCCGAGGACTGTTCTTCGGCTTTTTATTTTTTGTTTGAAATTTAATAAATAAATTATGATTTGTTGCTGTTTTTAACACAACACCACTTTTTTTCTTTTATACCTTGTGCTACAATAGACTAAATGAAGATTTCTGAAAATTTATTTTTAGAGCTAGTGGGACTAAAAATGGACCACGAGGGACAAAATACGCTGGGAGATCACTATGGACAGTATTATTAATTTACAGAAAAAAATCGTTCCCGAGCTTACAAATCTTTTAGTTCAGAGATACCAGATATTAAGGCAGGTGAGCCATGAGTATCCTATCGGACGCAGGGCTTTGGCTGCCAGGCTGGGGTTGAGTGAAAGAGTATTGCGGGCACAGGTCGATTTTTTGAAAAACGGTGGTTTACTGGCATTTTCTTCTGCCGGAATGTCGGTGACTGAAGAGGGCGCGGATATTCTGAAAGAGCTTGCTGATTATGTCCGTAAATTGCAGGATCTGAACTCTTTGGAACAGTTTTTATGTGAACGCCTGGATATTGGGCGTGTAGTCATCATTCCAGGAGACTCTGACCAGGAAGAGGTGGTCAAACGTGAAATCGGCCGTGCTGCGGCGAGGATTCTTGGAAATCTGCTGAATGACGGCAAAGAACATATCGTTGCCGTAAGCGGTGGTACAACTATGGCTGCCCTGGCTGCTAATGTAAGCGGCAATGAGCCTAAAACAGTTGTAGTACCAGCCCGCGGCGGTTTGGGTGATAATGTTGAATTACAGGCTAATACTATAGCCACAGTCCTGGCTCAGCGGCTGGGAGCATCTTACAGGCAGCTGTATGTCCCGGACAGCGTCAGTGAAGAGATACTGAATAGTATTTTAGCAGAGGATATTGGGGTCAAATCTGTGGTTGATATTATCAAACAGGCCGATATCCTGGTGCATGGTGTAGGACAGGCTTCAGTAATGGCACGGCACCGCAGGCTGCCGCCGGAATTCATAAAAAAACTGCTGGATGACGGCGCCGTAGGCGAAGCGTTCGGGCAGTACTGCGCTTTAGATGGCAGACAGATCTATATGACAAACAACGCCGGACTGATGCTGCAGGATCTGCCAAAGATCGGAACTGTTATCGGCGTAGCCGGAGGACGGTCTAAAGCAGCAGCTATCTTGTCAGTAATCAGGGCGTCGCGTCAGGATATACTGATAACTGATGAAGCAGCAGCTCACGACATAGTGAGAATGTTGGAAAATGATTAAGGTTACAAGGCACATTAGTGCAAACATATAATTTGCTCAAAGCATAAAAGGAGGATTTTTATCATGACAAAAATTGGTATTAATGGTTTTGGCCGTATCGGCCGCGAGGTTTTCCGTGTTGCTTTTACTAATCCGGAGGTAGAAGTAGTTGCCGTTAACGACTTGACTGATGCTGCAACTTTGGCTCATCTTTTGAAATATGACTCTGTACATGGCACTTTCCCGCATGAAGTTTCTGTTGACGGTGATAATATCGTTGTTGACGGTAAAAAAATCAAAGTTATCGCTCAAACAGATCCTGCTAAGCTGCCTTGGGGTGAATTGGGAGTTGAGATCGTAGTTGAATCTACTGGACGCTTTACTGAAGGTGAAAAAGCAAAAGCGCACTTGACTGCCGGCGCTAAAAAAGTAATTATTTCCGCACCTGCTAAAGGCGAGGATATCACTATCGTTATGGGTGTTAATGAGAAAAAATACAACGCTGCGGAGCATCATATCATTTCAAATGCTTCCTGCACTACTAACTGCCTGGCTCCGTTTACCAAAGTGCTTTTGGAAAACTTTGGTATTGAAAGCGGTTTGATGACTACTGTCCATTCCTATACAAATGATCAGAAAATCCTTGATTTACCGCATAAGGATCTGCGTCGTGCCCGTGCTGCGGCGATGTCCATTATTCCTACTACTACCGGAGCTGCGAAAGCAGTTTCTCTGGTGCTTCCTGAAGTCAAAGGCAAATTGAATGGCTTTGCTATGCGTGTGCCGACACCAAATGTTTCCATTACTGATTTGACTGTTGTTTTGGAAAAAGATACTACTGTTGAAGAAATAAATGCCGCTTTGAAAAAAGCAGCTGAGGGTGAATTAAAAGGCATTATGGGTTATAATGAGCTGCCTTTGGTTTCCAGAGATTACAATGGCTGTCCGTTGAGTTCTATCGTTGATGGTTTGTCTACGATGATGGTCGGCAAAAGAATGGCGAAAGTTGTCAGCTGGTATGATAACGAATGGGGTTATTCCAATCGTGTGGTAGATCTTGCTGCCTACATTGCTAAACAAGGCCTGTAATTAAAGGAGTATATCATTCTAATGGATAAAAAAAACCTGTGTGATTTAGACGTTGCCGGTCAAAAAGTTCTGGTACGTGTCGACTATAATGTGCCGATGGACGAAACCGGTAAGATTACCGATGATACCAGAATTTGTGCTTCGTTAGAAACTATCAAATATTTACTGGAGCATAAAGCTGCGGTCATTTTGATGGCGCATTTAGGCCGTCCTAAAGGACAAGTTAATATCAAATACAGTCTGGCGCCTGTTGCCAAGCATTTGGCAAAGCTGCTGAATATGCCTGTTGCTTTTGCAGGTGACTGCATCGGTGAAGAAGCTGAAAAAGCAGTACAGAAGCTTAAACCCGGTAAGATTTTGATGCTGGAAAACCTGCGCTTCCATAAAGAAGAAGAAAAAAATGATATGGATTTTGCCGAAAAACTGGCATCTTTAGCAGATCTGTATGTTAATGACGGCTTTGGCGTTTCTCATAGAGCCCATGCTTCGGTGGAAGGGGTTACGCATTTTCTGCCTTCAGCAGCAGGCTTTTTACTGGAAAAAGAAATTCGCTTTGTCGGACAGGCTGTGGAAAATCCACTGCATCCCTTTGTTGCTATCATTGGCGGTGCCAAGGTTTCCGACAAGATCGGCGTGATCGAAAATCTTTTGGAAAAAGTCGATACCCTGCTGATCGGCGGCGGTATGGCCAATACTTTTTTAGCTGCTCAAGGGCATAAAATGGGCAAATCTTTAGTTGAAGATGATAAGATCGCTTTAGCAAAAGAACTGCTGGCTAAGGCCAAAGCACGTAAAGTAAAATTGCTGCTGCCGGTAGATCTGGTAATGGCAGAGACGTTTGCTGCCGATGCCAGCCATAAAGTTGAAAAAGTAGCTAAGCTGGATCAAAAATATATGGCTTTGGATATTGGCCCTGCGACCAGCACTTTGTATCAGGATGCGTTGCAGGATGCTAAAATGATCGTGTGGAACGGGCCCATGGGTGTTTTTGAAATGGATGCCTTCTGCAAAGGGACTGAAGCTGTCGCTCAGGCTGTTGCTAAAAGTAGAGCTATGAGCATTGTCGGCGGCGGTGATTCTGTGGCTGCCATTGAAAAGCTGGGGCTGGCTAAAAAAATTACGCATATCTCCACTGGCGGAGGCGCTTCGCTGGAATATCTGGAAGGCAAGGTCCTGCCAGGTGTTGCGGCTTTAGATGATGTACGCCGTAAAATTGTGGCCGGCAACTGGAAAATGCATAAAAATGTGGATGAAGCAGTTGAACTGGCTGAAGATATCGTCAGTGATACTAATGGGACACTGAACGAAGTAGTTGTTTTTCCGCCGTTTACAGCACTGGAAAGCGTTGCTGAAGCCATTGACGGTAAACATGTAGGCTACGGAGCTCAGGACCTGCATTGGGAAGATGAAGGCGCTTATACAGGTGCTGTTTCTGGTAAAATGATTGCTGATATCTGCGCTGAATATGTTTTGATCGGTCATTCTGAACGCCGCACCATGTTCGGTGATAATGAAGTGGCTGTTGCTAAAAAGATGCGAGCTGCATACAGAAATGGTTTGAAACCGATGTTATGCGTAGGTGAAAATGCCCAGGAGCGCGCAGAAGGAAAGACTTCACGTAAAATCAGCATGCAGCTGAAAAGTGCCTTAAAGGGCATTACTCCTGATGAAGCGGAAGTTTTGGTTGTTGCCTATGAACCATTGTGGGCTATTGGCAGCGGTCAGGCTGCAACTGCTAAAGATGCTCAGGAAGTATGCCTGCTGATCAGAAATAAGCTGGAAAAACTATTTTCTGCAGATATCGCGCGTAAGGTTCGTGTTTTATATGGCGGCAGCGTTAATGCTAAAAATGCCGCAGATTTTGCAATCAGCGGTATCGACGGAGTTCTTGTAGGTGGGGCGAGCCTGGATGCGCAAGCGTTTTCTGCTATCGCACGCAGTATATAAGGGGTGACGAAAATGGCAAAACAGCCGCTATTGCTGATGATTTTAGATGGCTGGGGTATTGCTCCGGCAGGGCAGTATAATGCAGCTGCTTTGGCAAAGACACCTAATTTGGATGCTTTGTTCGACAAATATCCGCATACGCGCTTATTCTGTTCTGGTGCAGCCGTAGGCCTGCCAGACGGGCAGATGGGTAATTCCGAAGTCGGTCACTTGAATATCGGGGCAGGACGTATTGTATATCAGGAGCTGACAAGGATCACTAAAGCAATAAAAGACGGTGACTTTTTTGAAAACACTATTTTGAGTAAAGCTATGCAGACCGTAAAAGCCAACGGCAGTGCGCTGCACCTGCTGGGTCTTGTTTCTGACGGTGGAGTGCACAGTCATATCAGTCATTTGTTTGCTCTATTAGAAATGGCTAAATTGCAGGGACTGAACAAGGTTTATGTACATGCTTTTTTAGACGGACGAGATGTTGGACCGCAGACTGCCGATGTTTATCTGGCAGAACTTGACGCGGAGATGAAGCGTATCGGCGTGGGTAAAATCGCTACAGTAGCAGGGCGTTATTACGCTATGGACCGCGATAAACGCTGGGAACGTGTGCAGAAAGCTTATGACGCTATGGTTTTGCATGACGGCACTGTTTGTACTGATGCGGTCAGCGGTGTGCGTGCTTCTTATGCGGGCGGGGTCACTGATGAATTTGTAGTTCCGTTCATAGCTGCACCTGAAGCAGATTCCTGCGTCAAAGCCGGTGACGGCATGATTTTTTTCAATTTCCGTCCCGACAGGGCAAGGCAGCTGACCAGAGCCTTTGTAGATGAAGAATTTCCTTATTTTGCGCGTCCTCAGACAGCCCGTCCGGTAAATTTTGTTTGTATGACGCAGTATGACGAAACTATAAAAGCTCCCGTTGCCTTTGCTCCGGAAACGCTGGAAGATACGCTGGGCAAAGTACTGGCTGACCACAAGCTTCAGCAGCTGCGGATCGCCGAAACGGAAAAATATGCTCATGTGACCTTTTTCTTTAATGGCGGCGAGGAAGAACCGAATGTTGGTGAAGACAGAGTTCTGATTCCGTCACCGAAAGTGGCTACCTATGATCTGCAGCCGGAAATGAGCGCCGAGCTTGTGACAGATAAGCTGGCAGAGCTTCTGGATACAGATAAGTATGACATGATAATATTGAATTTTGCCAATCCCGATATGGTAGGGCATACAGGCGTGCTGAATGCTGCTGTCAAGGCAATGGAAACTGTCGATGCCTGTGTGGGGCGTATTGTTGAAAAGGTATTGTCACTGCATGGAACAGCCTGTATTACGGCTGATCATGGCAATCTGGAAAAGATGCTTGACGAAACGACAGGGCAGCCTTATACGGCTCACACAACGAATCAGGTTCCTTTTTTGGTAGTCAGTGATGAAAAACATACTTTGCACGAAGGCATTTTGGCTGATATTGCGCCGACGCTGCTGGAACTGCTGAAAATCAAGCAGCCTGCTGCGATGACAGGGAAAAGTCTGTTAACAGATAAAAATAAATGATGAGGTGAAGTTAGAGTGGCAATGATTACTGAAGTATATGCAAGAGAAATTTTGGATTCCCGCGGCAATCCGACTATCGAAGTAGAGGTTTGCCTGGAAGACGGTTCCGTTGGACGCGCTGCTGTTCCTTCAGGAGCGTCTACCGGCGCGCATGAAGCGGTAGAGCTGCGTGACGGTGATAAAAACCGCTATCTGGGCAAAGGCGTGACTAAAGCAGTCGATAATGTCAACGACGTTATTGCTGAAGCTTTGATCGGCCTGGAAGCAACCCGTCAGGTAGAAATCGACGAGATGCTGATCCGTTTGGACGGGACACCAAATAAAGGAAAATTAGGCGCCAACGCTATTTTAGGCGTTTCCATGGCTGTAGCCAAGGCTGCCGCTGCTTCTGTAGGGTTGCCGCTGTATCTGTATCTGGGCGGTGTTTCCGCACAGGAGCTGCCGGTACCGATGATGAATATCCTGAACGGCGGCCAGCATGCTGATAATAACGTCGATATTCAGGAATTTATGATCATGCCGGTCGGTGCTGCAAGCTTCAGCGAGGCTTTGCGCATGAACGCTGAAATCTATCATGGTTTAAAGGCCCTGCTGAACGCTAAAGGACTGGGAACAGGCCTGGGTGATGAAGGTGGTTTTGCGCCGAATCTGAAATCCAATGAAGAGGCGATCGAAGTCATCCTTGAAGCAGTGAAAAAAGCAGGCTATAAACCGGGCGAAGATATCATGATCGCTTTAGACGTTGCTGCCAGCGAATTTTATAAAGATGGAAAATATCAGATGGAAGGCGAAGGTTTGGTAAAAACCTCCAATCAAATGGTAGATTATCTGGCTGCTTTGTGCGAAAAATACCCGATCGTTTCAATCGAAGACGGTTTGGCGGAAGACGACTGGAAGGGCTGGAAAGCGCTTACGAAGAAATTAGGCACTAAAGTTCAGCTGGTTGGCGACGATCTGTTTGTTACCAATGAAGAACGTTTGCTTGAAGGTATCAAAAATGATACTGCTAACGCTATTTTGATCAAAGTCAATCAGATAGGTACTTTGACAGAGACCTTCAATGCTATTGAAACTGCTAAACGGGCAGGCTATACCTGCATTATTTCGCATCGCAGCGGTGAAACCGAAGATACTACATTGGCAGATATTGCCGTTGCTGTCAATGCCGGACAGATCAAAACAGGTGCTCCGGCACGTACTGACCGCGTGGCCAAATACAACCAGCTGCTCCGTATCGAGGAAGACCTCGGCGGCGCTGCCAAGTATAAAGGCAAAGCTGTATTTTACAACATCAATAAATAATCGGAGTAACGGTTATTTTGAAGCAGGGCAGATACCGGACGCGTATTTGCCCTGCTTTTTACTAAATTTTGTACAATTTTTTATATTTTACCGTTGTAAGCTGTATAACATTATGATAGAATAGTTAGGTACTAAGTAAAAGAGGAGGTAAGCTTTGTGATTGCAACTGTCTTAATGGTATTAGACGTAATCGTCTGTATCGCCTTGATAGCGTCTGTGTTAATGCAGTCCGGGAAGGGCTCAGGCTTGTCAGATGCGTTCGGCGGAGGCGGTGGTGGTGCCTTCTTCGGCAAGGGTAATGATGTTGATACTTTAATGGCTAAAGTTACGATTGGTTTGGGTACTGCTTTTGGTATCATCACGCTTGCTCTGGCAAAAATCAACGGTTAATTTGGTTAAAAAGAACGCTCTGCGTTCTTAATTTTTAAAAACTCAAAAGAAACAGAAAGGGGATCAATGTTTTGAGTACTTATTTAATTTTATCCATAGTCGTCGGTCTTGTTGCCCTCGGCGTGGCAGTAATGCTCAGTAACGCTATCAGCGCTGCTAATGCCGGTACTGCCCGTATGAAGGAGATCGCTGGCTATATCCATGAAGGTGCAATGGCATTCCTGTACAGAGAATACAAATATCTTGCTATCTTCATCGTTGTTGTTGCTGCAATTATTGCTACATTCTTATCAGTAAGCACTGCGCTCTGCTTTATCGGCGGTGCTGTATTCTCCATCTGCGCAGGTTATCTGGGTATGAACGTGGCTACTAAAGCTAACGTTCGTACAGCTGAAGCTGCCCGTCACGGCATGAGCGAAGCTCTGAAAATCGCTTTCTCCGGCGGCGCTGTAATGGGCCTGGGCGTTGTAGGCCTTGGTATTGCCGGCCTGGCTGTAGCTTATTTTGTTTTTGACCGTAACATTGATATTGTTACCGGTTTTGGTCTGGGCGCAAGCTCGATAGCATTGTTTGCCCGTGTTGGCGGCGGTATTTATACTAAAGCTGCTGACGTTGGCGCTGACCTTGTTGGTAAAGTTGAAGCCGGTATTCCGGAAGACGATCCGCGTAACCCTGCTACTATTGCTGATAACGTAGGCGATAACGTAGGCGACGTTGCCGGTATGGGTGCCGACTTGTTTGAATCCTATGTAGGCGCAATTATCTCCGCCTTGACTCTGGGTGCAGTTGCATATCCCGGCGGTGAAGGTGTCGAATTTGTTTTCATGCTGGCTGTTGCCGGTATCCTTGCTTCTATCATCGGTGTTATGTTTGCCCGTTCCAGCAAATCTCAAAACCCTCAGGCTGCACTGAACAGCGGTACTTACATCGGCGGTGCTATCGTTATCGCTGCTGCTGCTTATCTTTCTAACAGCCTGTTTGGTTCTCTGGATGCATTCTGGGCTATTGCAGCAGGTCTGCTTGTTGGTATGATCATTGGCAAGATCACCGAGATCTATACCTCTGCTGATTTCGGGAGTGTTAAGAAAATCGCTCAACAATCCGAAACCGGTCCGGCAACCACTATTATTGCCGGTTTGGCAGTTGGTATGTATTCTACTTTCTGGCCTATGCTTTTCATCTGCATCGGCGTAATCGTATCCTTCTTTGTAATGGGCGGCGCTACTAACGGCGGCATGGGCCTGTTTGGTATCTCTCTGGCTGCTGTAGGTATGCTCTCCACCACCGGTTTGACCGTTGCTGTTGACGCTTACGGCCCGATTGCCGACAATGCCGGCGGTATTGCTGAAATGTCCGAGCTTCCTCCTGAAGTTCGTGAAATCACTGATAAACTTGACTCAGTTGGCAACACTACTGCTGCTATCGGCAAAGGCTTTGCTATCGGTTCTGCTGCACTTACTGCACTGGCTCTGTTCTCTGCTTATGCGCATACCGTTAACCTCACTACCATTGACTTGCTCAATCCTGTAACTTTGGTTGGCCTGTTCATCGGCGCAACTCTGCCGTTCGTTTTTGGCGCTATGACCATGGAATCTGTTGGTAAAGCCGCTTACGAAATGATCGAAGAAGTTCGTCGTCAATTCCGTGAGATCCCTGGTTTGCTGGAAGGCAAAGCTAAAGCTGACTATCGTAAATGCGTAGATATCTCTACTGCTGCTGCCTTGCACGAAATGATTCTGCCGGGCGTTCTGGCAATCGTTGCTCCGCTGCTGATCGGTTTCCTCTTTGGTACCGAAGCATTGGGTGGTATGATTGGCGGCTCTTTGGCAGCCGGCGTGCTGGTAGCTATTTTGATGGCTAACGCAGGCGGTGCCTGGGATAATGCTAAAAAATACATCGAATCCGGTGTTCATGGCGGTAAAGGCAGTGAAGCTCACAAAGCAGCTGTTACCGGCGACACCGTAGGCGATCCGTTCAAAGATACTTCCGGACCTGCAATGAACATCCTCATCAAATTGATGACTATCGTTTCCTTGGTATTTGCTCCGGTTCTGGCTGCTCATGGCGGCATTCTTCTGAACTTCTTTAAATAAGAATTGTAAGTTGTTTGTAAAATCCCACATCTTCAGATGTGGGATTTTTTTTCATATGGTATAATAATATAGTATAAGTAAGATTAGGAGCGTAATTACAGTGCAGTCATTCAGTGGTAATGAAGAATTTTTCTTTCAAGGCGGCAAACATGGTATAGTATTGGTTCACGGTTATACGGGAGCTCCGGGAGAGATGCGCCTGCTGGGAGAATATCTGCATCAGCAGGGGCTGACAGTACTGGGCGTGCGTTTAGCAGGGCATGGTACTACGCCGCAGGATCTGAACGAGACCAAATGGCAGGACTGGTATAAGGCTGTAAGCGATGGTGTGTATCGCCTGCAGGCTGGCTGCGATAGAGTTTCAATAGTGGGACTGTCCATGGGAGGACTGCTGACTATTAAAGCTGCGGCTGAATTGCCAGTAGCGAAAGCGGCTATCCTGGCAGCGCCGATTTACGTTTGTGACAGAAGGGCTCCTTATCTGCCGTTACTGCGTTTTTTTATCCGTTACCTGAAAAAACGTCAGCGCCAGTATCAGGTGCCGGCAAGCTACAGCGTTTGTTACCATATTATGCCGGTCAAGCCGCTGAGCAGCCTGTTTGAGCTGGTCGATTTGTGCAAAAAAAAGTATTTGCAGTCAATAAAAATACCCTGCCTGGTGATGCAGTCAAAAGTAGAGCATACGGTAAAACCTGCCAGCGCTCAATATATTTATGATCATCTGGGCACAGCTGATAAAAAACTTGTTTGGTATCATCATTCCGGACATATACTGACCCTTGATAATGAACGGGATGATGTTTTTCAAAAAATTTATGAATTTTTGATGGAGTAAGAAAATGCAGGAAAAAGAATATACCTGGTGCTTTGCCTGCGGCAAAGATAATCCTATCGGTTTAAAAATGGAATTTACAATGGATGCCGAGGAATGTGTGGCTTATTTTACACCCAGACAGGAGCATCAAAGCTATGACGGGAGAATGCATGGCGGTCTGATCAGCGTCTTACTGGATGAGATCATGGGCCATTACCTGTTCGTCACAGAAGGAAAACCTGCCTATACGGCAAAAATGGAACTGCGTTACCGGCAGCCCGTTATGATTGGTGAAACGGTAAAATGTGTAGGCCGGCGTTTGAAACAAAAAGGCCGTCTGGTAGAAATGCAGGGCCAAATAATTACGAAAGATGGCATCGTAGCTGCTGAAGCAGTGGCAAAAATGATGCTTGAGGAAGATAATGCAAGCGAAAAGCAGTAAAACAACAATATTAGATTTTATGCGGAGCAGCTCGTATGCACCGCAGACAGCAGAAGCACTGATCGAAACGATCCCCATTAGCGGAAATCTTGATCACTTCTGGAAAGACATGCTGGAACTGGAAGAAAACGGTGAGATTATTAAAACCCGTTTCGGGACCTACGGCCTGCCTGAAAAAATGGGCTTGGTCGTTGGCAGATTCCAGCTGACCAGCAAGGGATTTGGGTTCGTGATACCTGATAACAAAGGCGAACGTCCCGATGTATTCATTCCACCCCGAGCTTTAGGCGGTGCAATGAACAATGACCGTGTAATGGCACGTGTGGAAAGCTCCAGCGGCGGCAATAAGCCGGAGGGAGAGATAATTCGTATCATCACTCATGCGAATAATAAGATTGTCGGTATTTTTCATCAAAGCGGCGATTTTGGCTTTGTAACACCCGACGATAAACGTATCGGTCAGGACATTTATATTATGAAACGCCATTTCGGCGGTGCGAAAACCAATCAAAAGGTAGTTGCCGAAATCACCGAATGGCCGGTTGAACGGCGCAACGCCGAAGGCAAGATCATTGAGATTTTGGGCAACGTAGGCGATGTGGGGCTGGAGATCCTTTCGATCATCAAGCAGAATGATCTGCCGCTGGAATTTCCGCCGCAGGTCATCGAAGCCTCGAAACGTGTGCCTAAAAGCATCAAGCAAAGCGAATTGGAAGGCAGACGTGACTTGCGCGATCTGCCGATCGTGACTGTTGACGGTGACGATGCTAAAGATCTGGACGATGCTGTTTATGTGAAACAGCTTGGCAAAGATGAATTTTTATTGGGTGTACATATCGCCGATGTCAGCTATTATGTAAAAGAAAACACTGTTTTGGATAAAGAAGCACGTGAGCGCGGCACCAGTGTCTATCTGGTAGACAGGGTGCTGCCGATGCTGCCCGAGCGTTTATCCAACGGTATTTGCAGTCTTAATGCAGGCGAAGACCGCTTAACGATGTCCTGTGAGATGCATATCGACCGTAAGGGCCGCATTTTAAGCTACGAGATATTCCCGTCGGTCATTCATGTCCGCCACCGTCTCAGCTACCGTATTGTGCGTGAGATACTGGTGAACGGTGACGAAGAACTGGCGCAGAAGTACGAAGATGTAGTACCGATGCTGAAAATGATGGAAGAGCTGTGCCTGGTGCTGCGCAAAAAGCGTACGACACGCGGCGCTATCGACTTTGATCTGCCGGAACAAAAGGTCATTCTGGACGAACAGGGCCGACCAGTGGAGATCGTGCAGCGGATCCGCAGCATAGCTGAATCTATTATCGAAGAATTTATGCTGGCAGCCAACGAAACTGTTGCGCGCCATATGTTTAACCAAAAGTGGCCGTTTATCTACCGTGTCCACGACTTGCCCAACGAAGAAAAAATGAAAGACCTGGCCAAGCTTCTGGCCAACTTTAACGTTAAGCTCAAGGTCAGCGAAGAAACGAAACCGGGCGAAGTGCAGAAAGCTTTGGCGGAAATGGCTGGCAAGCCTGAGGAACGGCTGGTATCGACAGTAGCTTTACGTTCGCTGAAACAGGCTGTTTATCAGACCGAGAATATTGGGCACTTTGGCTTGGCGGCAGAGTATTACACGCATTTCACATCGCCGATCAGGCGTTATCCTGACTTGATAGTGCACCGTCTGCTGCATGAATGGGTGAGCGACCCGGTAATGAATGACCAAAAAAGCGAAAAGCTGGAACTGAACCTTGACGCGATCGCCGAACATTCCTCGATCCGTGAACGTGCGGCTGCAGAAGCAGAACGTGCTACGGTCGATTTGAAAAAAGCAGAATATATGGCCGGCCATATCGGCGAAGAATTCGACGGAGTTATTTCCGGCGTCACTGCCTTCGGAATGTTTATCGAACTGGAGAACGGTGTTGAAGGGCTGGTACATATTTCCAGCCTGATGGACGATTATTATGAGTTCTATGAGGACAGATACGCCCTGCTGGGATCGCATACACGGAAGGTCTACCGTTTGGGTGACCCGGTGCGGATCGAGGTCTTACAGGTCAATATTGCCGACAGGAACATCGACTTTATTATGGCCGGCGAGAACGATGCTGTGCGCGACAGGATCAAGGCCCAGCTTTTAGGGCAGCGCAGCCATGCTTCGGCACGCAGCGCGATAGAAAAAAGCGGCGGCAAAAAACAGGGTAAAAGCGGCAGTCGCAAAAAGCCGCTGGAGAAACGCGGCAAAGGCGGCGTTGGCGGCAATAAATATGTCAATCACGCGAAAAGCAAGAAAAAAGGCCGCAAGAAAAAATAACCACAACCAGGTGAACAATAATGGCAGAAAAGAAAATCAAAATCATTGCGGAAAACAGAAAAGCCAGACATGATTTTACGATCCATGAAACCTACGAAGCCGGTATTGAGTTGACAGGTACGGAAGTAAAATCACTGCGGGCAGGCAAAGCCAATATGAAAGACAGCTACGCCCAGATCACCAAAACGGCCGAGGTCTATGTTTATAACCTGCATATCAGCCCTTATGATCAGGGTAACCGTTTCAACCATGAGCCTTTGCGCAACCGCAGGTTGCTGCTGCACCGCGAGGAAATACGCCGCCTGATCGGCAAGGTCAAAGAAAAAGGCTACGCTTTGGTGCCTTTAAAAATGTATTTTACTCACGGGCTGGTCAAAATGGAGCTGGCGCTGGCGACTGGCAAAAAGCTGTATGATAAACGGCAGGACCTGGCTAATAAAGACGCCAGGCGGGAAATGGAACGCGCAATGAAAGAGCGTAACCGTTAAAAGTTGCATATTCTTCACAGGACGCCGCTTGCAAGTAGCAGGCGCCTGTGTTAGAATAATTAGAGCCTTACAGGCCATATTTATAACCGGGGATGTACTGGTTTCGACGGGGGTAGGTGTGGTATGATAAGCGAGCCGTGGTTCCGTTAGCACGTTAAACGGCGGACGTTTAAAGTAAACGCAAAAACTGATTACGCTTTAGCAGCTTAATGCTAACGTCTTTCCGATCCTCCTCCCATGGGAACGGAAAAGACGCAAACAGTGGGATACCCGTAAGCCAATTCTCGGAGGCGGACAGGGGAAACTCATCGAGATAGCGACCGCGAAGCCTGCCGCTTGGCGTCAAGGAAGCAAAATCTAAATTAGCGGCTGCGCTCGGAGAAAGTCATATTGCAATATTTTCGGACAGGGGTTCGACTCCCCTCATCTCCACCAATTGCACTAATTTAAAACTTATCATAAAATACGACCCTGGCGACAAGCCGAAGGTCGTATTTTTTTATGCCGTGACAGTTGTAAAAACAACGGTAAATATTTGAGTGTAACTAATGTTTTTAAAAGTATCATTTGTAAAATTTAAAATTATTTAAAATATACTAAATGTTGGAAAAGTTTTACTATAGTTGACTTTATTATACAAAATGCTATAATTGTATTAAGAAAATAGGAGGTGTTTTATGAAATTATCTAAAAAGTTATTTACAGCAGGAATTGTCGCTGCACTGACCTTGAGCGTTGCTGCATCGGCTTTGGCGGCAGAATTGACTGTTAAAACGAAAAAAATCAACGAAGGCCAGGTGAAAATAGCCACACCGGTCATCACCGGATCTGAAGGCGGCGCAAAGATGGATACGCTGTTGACGCAAATGACTACCAAAAATACTGTAGCTGAGATCTATAAATATTTATCCAGCGACAGCCAGAAAATCACTTTAGACAACTATCTTGATTTCACTAACGGTTCTCCTGATCCTGTCAAAGAAGGCTTTGCACTTGTAAAAGGCAGCGCTTTCCTTGTAAATGCAGGCTTTGATAAAGAACAAAAGGCACTGGGCAAAACACAGGCTGCTGAAAAATACAGATTGGATATCGACTATACTGCTTATACAGTCGATTCCGAAATTTTATCGTTGGAACAATACGCCAGCGCTTATACCGGCGGTGCGCATGACAACGAATCTATCACAACGCTGACCGTTAACCCGAAAACAGGCAGGATCTATACCCTGGCCGATATGTTCGTTCCCGGCAGCGACTATAAAGCACGTTTGGAAATGCTGATCGCTATCCAGCAAAAAGGCGATAACAGATTGCTCGAACAAATGAAAAAACCAACCGTTGCTTATCAAAAAGTTATTATTTCCGGTAACGAAAAATTCTATCTGAATTCTGATCTTGATAACTGGGGCATTTATGTTGTTTACAACCCGGGTGAAGTTGCACCGATGGCAGCCGGTATCCAAAAATACTATCTGCCTATCGATACGATCTCAGATATTATCAGCTATCAACTGAAATAAGTAAAATAAAAACAGACACGCTTATGCGTGTCTGTTTTTTTATGTTCTTTTATTTAGCTTTAGGCAGCTGAGTCAGCAGCTGCAGTTGACTGCCGTCATCAAAGCTGACGCTGCTGATGGTGACCTGCCATTTTACAGTCTTCAGATCACTGCGCAGCAAGCGGACAGTTTCCGGTTTGAACTGGTTAAGGCTGAACAGTTTTTTCAAACTGCTGCTGCCCTGCGGGGCCAAAGTCAGGTAATCGTTGAAACGGCAGCGCTGGAGCAGCATACCGTCGTTATCGAAAACCTCGACAGATCCCTGCAGTCCGGTAATAGTTTTGGCAGAGATATTATTTAAGGTAAACGTATTTTGCATGGTATAAGAAGGGAACCAGCCGCCGCTGGAATCGATAGCGATAGTTCCGGGGACGGCGGTAACAGCGGCGTCAAGCTCGGCCTGGACCTTGCTGTTAAGCTGTTTGAGCTTTGCGGCAGTAGCCTGTTCGCGCTCTTTCAGCAGCTCCTTGAGGTTGGTGATTTCCGTCAGGCGCCAGCTGCCGTCGTCCAATTCGTACATTTTGACATGCAGGATAAAATTATGTTCTAATTGTTTATCGTACAGCTTGACAGCAACATCGGCAGTTTTGCCGACCTGCTCGCTGCTTTCGACACCTTCGTAGCGCATCGTGCCGAAGCCGGTACGTTCCTTAAGCTGCTCGGCCAGCTGCTGACCTTCTGTTTTCGGGCTGGGTGCAGGAGTTGGTGCTGGGGCAGTGTCGTCGATATCACTGGTTTCCTCTGTATTGTCTTCGATCGAACCAGTTTCCACATAATGCTTGGTCTGCTCGGTCATGATTGGGACAACTACACTTTTCAGGCTTTGAACGATACCGAGTAAAAATGGATTGGCCTCTTTGGGATCGCCAAAGGCATAATAGACTACATCGTCATACGCGTGGGCATATAGTGAATTCAAATCAACATGCTTTTCGAATTTTGTCAGATCATGCTGCTGTACAGCCTCGTGGATCTGAGTAAATGTATATTGCGGCGTACGCATCCAGTAAAAAAAATACAAGGCGGCGCCGATAACGATCAAAGCGGCAGTGATAAGTATATATTTTTTATTGTTTTCACTCATGGCAAACTCCTTATTAATGCTGGTATAATCATTTTAAAGATAATAACAGGGCTTGTCAATTAAATAAAAACAATAGTCAGCCTGCTGAAAAACTTAACGGCGCTGCCAATAAGGGCAAGCGCCGTTAAAAATATTTTAGTTTTTAAAGTCTTCCGGCTTTACCAAACCGCGCTCCAAAAGGAAGGTGCGGGCAACCTCTGCCCGGTCACGGCCTTTTTCGACCACTTCATAGTTCAGCTTTTGCATCGTAGCGTCGTCAATGGCGCTGCTCAGTACAGATAATGCCTGAGCTATCTCGGGATATTCGGCATTGGTTTTGCCGTTGACGAAAGGCAGCATATAATATGGCGGGAAGAAATTTTTATCGTCTTCCAGCAGTACTAAATCATATTTCTGCAGCAGTCCGTCCGTCGAAAAAGCTGTTATCACATCTACATTATCAGACGTGATCGCAGTATACATCAGCGTCCCGGAGAAGTTATTGACCGATTTAAAGGTCATACCGTAAGTTTTTTCGATGCCTGGCAAACCGTCGTCACGGGCCGCAAATTCCGGCGAACAGCCGAAACGCAGATTATGACTGACACGGGTCAGATCGGTCATCGTCTTGAGATGGTATTTAGCGGCGGTCGCCTGTGTTACCGCTAAAACGTAAGTATTGTTAAAACCGAAGCTTTCCAGCAGCTCGATCTGATGCGTGTCCCGCATCTGCTGTTTCACCAGCGTATACATCTCATCAGGTGTAAAACCGGGGCGCAGCTTATTTTTCAAAATCGTGCTGTAACCGGTGCCGGTATATTCGGGATACAGGTCGATCTCTCCTGAACGCAGGGCCTCAAAAGCGATCATCGTGCCGCCTAAAGCCAGCTTGCGTTCAACCTTAAGGTCGGTTTTAGCTTCGATCAGGTCGGACAGCATATTACCGATGATCACGCTTTCCGTCGCGTCCTTAGAGCCGATGCGGAGATCATGCTTATTTAAAAACTCGTGGCTCAGCAGATAGCCGCTGCTGATAATAACGATCATACCGGCAACTGCCAGGATGCGTTTATGATGCTGCTTGGTACGTTCCAGGCTTTCCTTGGACATTTTTTTTGAAGCCGGGCGCAGTGAAACAGGTGTGACCGCAGTTTCGACCTTGCTCATCAAAAAATCCATTAAAAGCGCCAGACAGCAGGCAGGGATCGCACCGGCCAGAATCATATTCGGGTTGTCGGTCTGGATACCGCTGATAACCAGCGTGCCAAGACCTCCGGCGCCGATATAAGCCGCAATCGTCATCAGCCCTACCGCAGTAACGCTGGAAATACGTATACCTGCCATGATCACAGGCAGAGCAAGCGGCAGGCGCACCTTAAACAACACCTGCATATCCGTCATACCGATACCCTTTGCCGCTTCCAGCGTGTCGGCGCTGATATTGCGCAGACCGGTACAGGTATTTTTCAAAATTGGCAGCAATGAATACAAAACTACCATTGCTACAGCAGTAACTGCGCCGATACCCATATAAGGGACCAGAAAACCTAACAGCGCCAGACTGGGAATAGCCTGGGCCAGATTAGCAAAACCCATTACCGGCCGCAGCAAACGCTCGCGCTCGGAAATGTAAATGCCCAATGGCACGCCGATACAAACGGCTATGGCGACCGAAAGCAAAGTCAGCTGGATATGGCTGAGCAGTAAAAGTCCTATATATTGCTGCTGGTCCTGTACATATGCTAATAATCCACTCATGCTTCGCCCTCCTCAAAGTCAATAAATTGCTGACTCATCGTCGTGACGAGGCTGGAATTAGTGATAAGTCCCAGCAGCCGCTTATTTTCATCTACAACAGGAACATTGGAAATATTATTGCTGTTGACCTTTTTAAGCAGGGCCACAATGTTCTCGTTGGGGTCGGCTGTCGCCTGTGCCGGTTTCATTACCGTATACACCGGCTCGCTCTTATCCGGCGCCGCATGAATAGAACGGGCGCGGATGATCCCCAATAAATGTTCGTTTTCATCAACGACCAAAAGGCTGTCGACGTTTTCGATACGCATTTTCTCGATACATTTCAGCATCGGCACATCGGGGTAGGTGATCTTTGGCGTGCGTATCATAATATCTTTGGCCTTGATCAGTTCGGGGCTGCTCCAAATGCGCTTAGAACCTACAAACTCGCTGACAAAACCGTCGGCGGGGTTCTTCAGGATATTTTCCGGGGTATCATATTGAAGTATATCTCCGGAATGTAAAATACAGATACGGTCAGCGATCTTCACCGCTTCGTCCATATCATGGGTAACAAAGACAATAGTCTTGCGCAGCTTCGCCTGCAGATTGACAAGCTCGTCCTGCAGCTGGCTGCGTGTGATAGGATCTAATGCCGAAAACGGCTCGTCCATCAAAATTATTCCGGGGTCCATGGCAAAAGCACGGGCTACGCCGATACGCTGCTGCTGGCCGCCGGAGAGATGATTAGGGTACCGGTCAAGAAATTCCTGCGGCAGTCCTACCATTTCCATCAGTTTTACTGTACGTTCTACGATCTCATCCTGCGGCAGCTTGGCCAGATGCGGAACGATCTCAATATTTTCGCGTACCGTCATATGTACGAACAGGCCTGTCTGTTGGATAACGTAACCCATATTTCTGCGCAGTTCGATCGGGTCCTGTGCAATAATATCCGTTCCGTTGATCAGTATCTGCCCTGCCGTAGGGTCGATCAGACGGTTGATCATTTTCAGCAGCGTAGTTTTACCGCAGCCGGAAGGTCCGATAAGTACAACCAGTTCACCTTCGTTGATCGAAAGATTGATATTTTCTAAAACATTGTGCTGTTTGTAAGCTTTACTTACATTGATAAATTGAATCAATAGGGTTGCCTCCTTGTCTATGTTTTGAAATTATGCCTGCGTCTAAAGTGAAGTTCCACTTGATGCTCATCTCCTTTCATATATATAGTAAATTCATATATTCGCTGTAAGCTGTGAATATTCCTGCAAGGTAATATAATAACAGAAAATTTAATTTATTATCCTTATTAATAAGAAAAATAAATATTAAGCTATAGCGATAATAGTATCGCAATAAGTGATAGAATTTATGGACTGCTGCCGCAGACACAAAAAAACGTGTTATAATAACAGCAAAAGCAAAGGAGTGAGAGTATGATCTTTATATGTTATCCCAAATGCAGTACCTGCCTGAAAGCCGAAAAATACTTACAGGCGCATAACATCGAATACACAAAACGCGATATTAAAACAGATAACCCCACTGCTGACGAGCTGCGCGCCTGGCAGAAAAACAGCGACCTGCCGCTGAAAAAGTTTTTTAATACCAGCGGCCTGCAATATAAAGCACTGGGCCTGAAGGATAAGCTGCCGCAGCTGAACGAAGAAGAACAGCTGCAGCTGTTGGCTGCTGACGGAATGCTGGTCAAACGCCCGCTTTTGCTGACGGACGGTAACGTACTGGTCGGTTTTAAAGAAACGGAATGGGCAGAAAAGCTGCTGTAAAAGCTATACCTTTCATAGATTAAAAAGACCTGACAGGAGAATATAATTTATAGAAAATAGTTTGTAAACTATAGATAATATTTTGAAAGTATAAAAAGTTTAGAGAAAACAGTGCGAGTGTAACTTCTGCAACACAAAAGCGGTTGAAAAAATGTAAAAAAGCCTGTATAATCAGGGTAGAGAAAGCAAAGATGAACTCCGATAAGCCGATGACGGCACATATCGGAGTTTTTTGTTTATCTGCAGTTTTTTGTACGGATAGCTGTATCAGGATTCTGCCGCTTTTTTATGCAGGGCATTGAGTCCCCGGCATTTTTTAATACATAAGTTTAAAGCAAAGGGTGTGAAATTATGGAAGCGGACAAAAAAACAACAACCGAAGAATTAGGATTCTTCAAAAAGTATGGCTTTTATCTGGCACTTGCTGTTCTGGCGGTGATAGTTATGCTGCCAAACCCGGAAGGACTTTCCGTAGCAGGCCAGAGAATGATCGGCATTATGGTTTTTTCGGTCATAGTCTGGGCGACAACGGCGATCTCGTACCCGGTCAGCGCCGGCGTCATTATGACGTTGATGGCTCTGTTGATCGGCTTTGCCCCCAACCCCGAAACAGGTAAACTGTTCGGTACGGCGGCAGGGCTCGGTATCGGGCTGAAGGGCTTTGCTTCAACAGCGTTCTGTTTGGTAGCGGCAGCCATGTTCCTGGCCGTAGCCATGACTAAAACAGGGCTTGATAAACGTATCGCGCTGGTGATCCTTTCCAAGCTGGGCGCAAAATCGAACCGCGTCGTTATCGGCGTCATCCTCTGCGGCTTTATCCTCAGCTTTTTTGTGCCCAGTACTACGGCGCGCGTAGCCTGCCTCGTACCGATCGTTATGGGTATGATCAAAGCGTTTGACGTACCGCTGAAAAGTAAATTCGCAGGTATGCTGATGATTACTGTAGCTCAGGTCGACAGCGTCTGGAACGTCGGCATCAAAACCGCCGCCGCGCAGAATATGGTGGCCGTAAACTTTATCAGCAGCCAGCTGGGAGTCGATATTTCCTGGCTCGACTGGTTTGTCGCCGCAGCTCCGTTCTCACTGCTGATGTCTATTTGCCTGTATAAGCTGATGATGCACCTGATGCCGCCGGAAATCGACGAAATCAAAGGCGGTAAAGAAACAGTTGCCAGGCTGCTGAAAGAAATGGGTAAGGTCAGTGTCGATGAAATGAAGCTGCTGGTTATCTCCATCTTCCTGCTGATCTTCTGGACTACCGAAAAGAAACTGCACCCGATCGACACATCGACAACGACGATGGTCGCCGTTACCTTGCTGCTGCTGCCCAAGATCGGCGTTATGAGCTGGAACGACGTTGTTCATAAAGTAAACTGGGGCACAGTGCTTTTATTTGGCGTCGGTATTTCACTGGGCACTGCCTTGCTTTCTACTAAAGCCGCTACCTGGATGGCCAATGAGATCGTAGTTGGCTTCGGGCTCGAAAACTCGACCACGATCATGGTCCTGGCGATCATGTCCCTGTTCCTCATAGTTATCCATATGGGCTTTGCCAGTGCGACAGGCCTTGCTGCAGCGATCATACCTATCATCATTTCCGTCCTGCAGCATCTTAAGACCCCTGGCGTCAACATCGTCGGTATGACGATGATCCTGCAATATGTCGTCAGCTTCGGTTTTATACTGCCGGTCAACGCGCCGCAGAATATGATCGCCTACGGCACCGACACCTTTGAGGTACATGACTTTGTCAGGGCAGGTATCCCGCTTACGATCATTGCTTTTGCGCTGATCATGATTCTGGGCGCAACCTACTGGAAATGGCTGGGACTGGTCTAAGATACAGTTGTTTTGCAGATTATAAAGATAAAAAACATATGTAAATAAAGTAAACGGTACTCTTTTTAGAGTACCGTTTTTTTGCTGACTCTCGCATAGAGCAGCACTTGTTTGCCGTATATGCTTCTGACAAATAAAGTACAGGGATACCTGCTTTTGCCAAAGTGCTAAAATAAACTGTTAGAAAAAGATTATTGATTAATTAAAGTAATTTTAATTAAAATTTTATCGTTTGCTTGTGTGTTCATTCGAGCCTAGAATAGTGGCTATGTTAGATGCTTCTAACAGCATTATATATTTGGAGATGGATCAAGATGAGAACACAAAGCAATTATATGGGAAAAGCAAAGCTGCAGAAAAAAGTTTTAACAACTATTATGACAGGATTTTTATTTGCCGGTATCAGCAACACAGCGCTGGCAGAGAATGTTTCTGTGCCGGACAGCAAAACCGACGGGCAGACCATTGGCGCAGGCAATACAGCTGCAGGCGATGGCTGGAGCGTAGAAGTAGGCAGCGACAATAATAAATCAGTCTACAGTGTTGGCGATAAAAACGCCATCAGCCTGCGCGATAATGCTACTATTCATATCAAAAAAAACGCCGTTGTCACCAACGCAGCCAACAGGAACATCGGCAATTTTGGCACCGGCGCCAATACTATCGAAGTCCGTTCCGGTTCTAAGATCACTGTTGACGGTACAGTACAAAAGTATGGACAGCAGAATATGGGCGAAGCGATCAACGTGCATGGCGGCGGCAATACGATCGTTGTCAACGGTTCAGTCATTGCTGAAAAAAGCGCAGCTATCTGGTTCCAGGACTGGACAGGCACCGGCAACGACAGCAGGAACAGCGTCATCAATAACGGACTGATCCAGCGCACAGACGGCGGCAACGTCATCGGCACTTCCGGCGGTAACGGCATCGACTTTACCAACAACGGTACCGTCAACGGCAGCCTGTTTTTTGCCAAAGGCGATGATAACCTGACTTTTATGCCTGGCTCCAATGTTACAGGCAATATTGATGGCGGCGGCGGTAAAAATAAGCTTAACTTAGATGGCGGTAATGATAAAGTAGGGGGAACACTGAACGGAGCTATCAAAAATTTTACGAGCCTGACTAAAAAAGGTACCGGCCTGTGGGAGATAACCGGCCCAATGCAGGGCTTTGACACAGTAGACGTACAGCAGGGCACACTTGGTTTAAGCGGCAACAATGACGGCTTCACAGGCAAGATCACAGTCAGGAAGGACGCCTCTTTAAGCGCCAAAGCTGAAAGCCTGCCGGTCAATCATCCGGTCAACGGCAATGTGGGGAATATCGACCTGACCAACGGCGGGACGCTGATTTTTGAACAGGATGATAATGGCAGCTATCAGGGGCAGATAATCGGCGACGGCTCGGTGATAAAAACAGGCAGCGGCATCGTGGCATTGCGGCCGGATGCCGGCGCCAATACCTACAGCGGTGTCACTACCATTGATGGAGGCGGGCTGGCGATTTCCTCGCAGGACGCCTTGGGCACTAACAGCGATTTGACCATCAATAACGGCAACCTGACCGCAGAAGCCGATCTGACTATCGATAAACGAATCAATCTTGCCTCGGCAGAAGCTAACAAAACGGCGGTCATTGACACCAACGGACATAATGTGACTGCGGCAGGCGTGCTGAACGGCGTCGTTGACAGCGGTACTTTTATTAAAATCGGCGCCGGTACGCTGACTGCGGCCAATAACGACAACAGCTTTGCCGGAAACGTCGAAGTTGCCGGGGGAGCGCTGCAGATAGACGGCAGCGGCAGCAAAAACTTTACCGGCAAGATCCACGTACTGCACGAGGCCTTTCTGCAGGGCTCCGGCAAAGTAGCCGGCGACGTAGTCAACGCAGGCTGGCTGGCGCCGGGCAGCTATAACGATAAGTTCGGCACCTTTACCGTTGGCGGCAACTATACAGGCCAGCCAGGCGGCAAGCTCAGTATCTATTCCGTTCTGGGCGGCGATGCTTCGCCTACAAGCAAGCTGGTAGTCGAAGGCGATACCGAAGGCTCACCTACCAATATCAGGGTCATCAATCAAAACGGCAGCGGCGGCTATACCGATAAAGGGATCCTTATTGTCGACGTCCAGGGCAAGTCTGACCCCAACGCCTTCACACTGGCCTATGACTATAAGCAGCCGGACGGTACCGCTGCTGTCGCCGCCGGAAAATACCTCTATCACCTGCAATATAATCAGGAAGACGGCGACTGGTATTTAAAAACACTGCTGAACAAAGACGACACACCCGTCGTCAACCCTTCCGTACCCCTTTATGAAGCCTATCCGGAGATCATGCTGGGCTATATGAAAGTCAATACCCTGGAAGAACGTGTCGGCAACCGTAAGTGGCATATCATAGAGGACGGCGAACCGCAGCAGCATTTGCAGTATCAGGAAGGCACCTGGTTCAAGACCGAAGGACTGAGCGGTAAATATAAAGCCGACCGCAGCACCGCTGCCCCGGACAGCAGCTATGATGTCGATTCGTGGAAAATGCAGATGGGCTACGACAAAATAATCTCACGTCAGGATGCGGCAACAACAGTTGTCGGCGGTTTGAACCTGCAAATGGGGCAGGCGCGGGCCAGGATCAAATCAGCAGTGGGTAACGGCAAAATCAAAAGCGACGGCAAAGGCCTGGGCGGTACTATGACCTGGTATAAAGACAACGGCGTTTACGTCGATACACAGGCGCAGGCCGTCTGGTTCGACAGCGATATCTCCTCCAGCTCCTCGGCTGCAGCGCAGCAGATCGAAGGCAACAAAGGCTTTGGTTACGGTCTGAGCGTGGAAACAGGCAAACGGATCGCCCTGAAACGCCAGCATTGGTCATGGACACCGCAAATGCAGCTTGCTTACAGCAATGTTGATTTCGATTCCTTCAGCGACGTCAACGGACTGGCAGTAAAACGCGGCAGCGCCGACAGCCTGCAGGGACGGTTTGGCGCAGCACTGAACTATGAAAAAAGCTATAAAAACGAAAATGACGAAAATTACCGCAGTGTAAAAGCCTATGGACTGCTCAATGTATATCATGAATTTCACGACGGTACTAACGTTTTGATCGCCGGCGACAACTTTGCCAGCAAAAATGACCCTACCTGGCTGGGACTGGCAGTAGGAGGCACTTATAACTATGGCAGAAATTCGCAGTACTCTCTGTATGGCGAGCTGGGCATCAGCACCAGCGCCAAAAACTTCGGCGACAGCCATGTACTTCGTGGTGAAGTCGGTTTCAGATATCGTTTTTAAATATAACTGCCTGCTGAAAACAGGCAAAAATAAAAGACGCAGCTATAAAAGCTGCGTCTTTTTATGTTATGCACCGTTAAGCTGGCACAATGACGTCACAATCAAATGTCGATCCCCAAAGCCTCTTTAACGAGCAGGCCGATAACAAAGGAGAAAGCGGCAACGCTAAGGCTGATAAGCGCCATCTCCCAGAAACGCTTTTTAAAATCCAGGTCCTTGGCGACCGAAATATAATAAGTAAACACCAGGATTATCAGCACCACAGTCACCAGCATCGTGCCCAAAGCGTGCAGATAATGCTCGTCATCAAAAACAAGATAGGGCAGTACCAGCAGCGCCACGGTAATGCAGTAAGCAATGCCGGTATAAACGCAGGACTTAAAAGCATCCTCGCGTCCTTCGCTGCGGGCCGAAAGAAATTCAGACGAAGCCATCGACAAAGTTGCCGAAACCCCGGTGATCAGCCCCGATAACGCGATCAGCTTGGTATTCTGCAGCGCTAAAGTCAGGCCTGCCAAAGTACCAGTCAGCTCGACCAGAGCATCGTTCAGCCCCAATACCATCGAGCCCACATACTGCAGGCGTTCTTCATCCAAGATCGCCAGCAGCTTCTGCTCGTGCCGCTCTTCGTCCTCGGCTATCTTCTGTGCCTGCGGTATCTCGGCGGCAATATCCTCATAATTATAGGCGGCATCGCCCTCATTGCCCTCCATCAGCTTTAGGGCAAAGGTATAACCAAAGATCACCGACAGAAAAGTATACCACCAGACCTTCCATTGTATGGGCTGCACCTTTTCTTTAGTAAAAGTCTCCCAGATCTGGTAGTGGCGGTGCTCCTCATTGGCTATTTTCAGCAGCGTCGCCTTGTTCTCCGGGTTTTTTACAAAGCCTGCGACCTTGGTATAAATATGGTACTCCGTCAGCTCGTTCTGCTGCATTTGCAGCACCCGTTTTTTGATCTCCGGGCTCAAAGGTTTTATCTCAGGCATCCTAATCAACTCCGTATAAATTTATTCATTGAATAACATTATACTGCAATCAGCTGCAGTTGACAAAGTAGGCGGACGATTTGCAGATAAAAAATCTAAATATATTAATAAAAACACCTGCAGAAGCTTAAAAGCTGTGCCGGATGTAAGCTGACACCGCCAAAACGGCAGCCAACAAGATCCTTACCAGCAGTGCCATTGTCAAAGAACAGAAAAAGAACTTACTGTGAACTGATCGCAGGTTATGTAGCGACAGCCATAATCATGTCTGGTCAGCAAAAGGATAAGAAAAAATAAAAGTAAACCTATTTAGTATAACTTAATTACAGCATCTAGTATTTTTATGTCTTTTCCAAACGTTTTTAGGTTGGGCGAATGTTGGAGCGGTCAATGCAAACTAAAGGCAAAACAGCACTAAAATAGCGGTTCGCTTTTGCGGACCTTTTTTAGTGCTGTTTTTGCCGGGATTTGCCTGTGAGTTTTGCAAAAACTGCCAGCCTCGGAAAGGGTAAAAAACAGAAACTTAAAAAATTTTCTGAAAAAATTTTGCCGCTTGTCTAACCTTTGAAACCAAGCCGTCGAGCCGCTTTCAAAGCGGTGAGGAGGCGCCATTTGTATCGCGGCGCAGAAGTAAATTGTGAAAAGTATCCCTTTCGCGTCTTGTGGGGGGGTACAACAGTGCTATAATAATACAATATATAACTAAAACAAATAATATTAACTAAAAACATCAAAAATATAACTAATATTACGACTAATATTTACAAAATATCAAAAACTTTAAAGCAGGAGGCGGATCATGTATTCAGAAATCAACTTTACAAAAGTTGGCATCAATATCAAAATGTTTCGTGCTGCCAAGCATATTACGCAAATGGAGCTGGCCAGACTGCTTGGTATCAGTCAGACGCATCTCAGTAATATCGAAAAAGGGCGCGTACAGATCAGCCTGCGCTTGCTGGTGAAAATGGCTAACATTTTTAACTGCAGGCTGGATGATTTTTTTGGTATGTCCGAATGTTTGAGTGAACCGGAATATGAGTCGTCATTCAGTGAAGAAGATATGGCTCTGATAATGAAATTACTGCAGATGATGAGAAAAAAGAAATAACTGTTGTTGAAAGGAACTGGTGATGGAGATGCAGAGAAGACATTTAGAAAGAGCAGTACTGTTAAGTTTACTGCTGGCGAATGTTTGTAGAACAGGGGGGGCCACTGAGTATAATACACAAATCACCGGCAATGAAAGCGGTTATGAAAGTATAAAAGTCATCGATAGCGTCAGTGGGGATGTGACTTATACTTTTGCAGGTGAAAACACGCTTAAAGGCAATATTTCAGAACTGCCTTTTAGACCGATTCTCGTAACAGATAAAAATGTGACAATCGATATCGGCGATAAGCTGACGACTATAGGTGAAGAAAAGGGCGCTGTCATGTATGCAAGTGAAGGTGGGATAATGGCGTATTCGTCATATGCCAACCTTACTTTTACAGGCGGAGAGCTGAATATAAAAGACCTTACTGCCGGAACGAACGGTGCTTATTTGGTCAAAGCAACTGAAGGTGGCAGCATTATTTTTGACAATACAGTGGTCGATATCGGTGCTGGTAATAATACTACTAGCAGTATTGGTCTGCAAAGTGCAGGCCAGGGCAGTAAGATCAGTTTCGGAAAAAATGTTGAGCAGCTTACTATAAAATCAGCTACTGGAATTGTGGTTGAAGGGGGTGGTAGCCTGGAGTTTAATAGTGTTGATGGCATTATCAATATTGGACGTGATGAAGGTTCTAAAAAGGGTCATGACGGAATACGCGTGGGGACATTCTCGGGTGGCGGTGGTGGTAATATCACTTTGGCAGGCAAAGAGACCAATATCAAAGTTGGTTCTGATGATGGCACTTTGATGGGTAATGCTGTTTCGATAAGGGCATATAGCGATACAGATAATAGTATTTTGAATTTCAATGCTGCAAAGACTACTTTGCAGGCCAGTGCTTTTGGAGTAATTGTAGAGAAAGGACCTAGTGTTAGCCAGTATACTGGTGAGACAGCGGTAAATTTTGCCGGTGAAACAGTGATTAAGGCTATTAACAATTGTACCAGCGATAGCTTGGGAGCTAAGGCTCTAGCTTCATATCAAATAAAATCTACTATAAATTTTGCCGAACATGTAAGTTTATGGGCGGAAACTGCAAAAATAGGCGGTGACCGATATGCTTTCGGAGCGCAGATCGAAAAAGGATCGATACTGAAGGCGCTGGCTGGCATGGAGGTTACAGCTAAAGCTAATGATTCTAAAGCTGTTGGATTGGGAGCATATGGTACTGGCAGCCTGATCGACATAACAGGAGATACTGTTATCAGCTCTGAAAGTATCAGCGGGAAGGGTACAGGTGTTCAAGGATGGGTTGGCAGCAGGGTTGATTTGGACGGTGCCTTGAATGTTACTGCTAAAAGCGGCAGCGGCGATGCTACAGGCTTATGGAGCTGGGATCACAGTCAGATTAATGTCGGTGGTGATGCGGTAATCGGTGCTGTTTCCGATTCAGGAGCTGCTACAGGTATCAACAGCAACGATAGTGGCAGTAGTGGCAGTGGTGATGCTTCGCTGACACAGATTAATGGTAAGGCTGTAATTAGCGCATCTGGCAGTGGCGTAACTATGGGTATTTTTGCTTACGATAATGGCGCTGTTGTTATCGACGGCGGGGCCGATCTTGTTGCTGCTAGCAGTAATAATAAGGCGACGGGAATTAATTCTACCAGCGGCGGTACGGTAAAGATAGAGGGCATAACTAATCTGACAGCGCAAAGTGCGACAAATGATGCTATAGGAATTGATGGCACAGTAGAGCTTGACAGCGCCAGGATTTTTGTAGAAGCAGCGGGTGAAGGCACAGGTATTCAAAATTGGAGCGGGGCTAAGGTAATCTTTAACGATGACGCCCAGATCATTATCGATGCCGCTGGCAATAATGCTAAAGGTATTTATGGCTGGAACGGCAGTCTAGTGAATTTTGCTGGCGACGCTGCGATCAAGATCGGCGGCGTAGAAGGCAGTGCTAAGGAGGCTTACTATGTACGCGCTATCACTGCCATGACTAACAGTACAGTCAATGTGGGCGGTGACGCTATATTCGAGCTTGAGGGTAGTGATACGATCGGCCTTGATCTGAGCGATAATAGCGCAGTCAATGTGGACGGTAATGTTGTTACTTCTGCTAAAGCTACAACAGGCAGTCTTAAAGGTATTGGAGCTGAGAACAGCAGTGTTACAATCGGCGGCGACTGTCTTCTGCAGGGGCAGGCGTATTCCGACACAGTCAAGGGTATAGATGTGAATAATGGCAGCGTGAAGATTGCCGGTATTGCCAATATTATTGCCAGCAGCAGCGGCAGTTATGGCAATGGTATCGATACGCAGCAAAGTACGGTTAAGCTGGGTTCGGCCAATATAAAAGTCGGCAGCGAGTCAACAACTTCCAGTGATAACAGCTTGGGTATCTACAGTTATTGGGATACGACTGTTACTGTTGACGGTGATGCCCTGCTTGAAGTGACTGCTGATAAAAATAACGTGCTGGGATTGGCCGGTTATTGGAACAGTACTACTGCTATCGGTAAATCAGCCCAGATCATAGTCAGCAGTAAGCAGGGTACTGCGACAGGTATCAAGGGCGAAAGCAGTATGACAACTGCTATAGGTGGTAATGCCGTGATAACGGCGACCGGTGCAGGTGTAGCAACAGGAGTTGTGACGGATTCTACAAGTAATTTTACTGTTGGCAGAGACGCTGTGATAACGGCACAAAGCACTGACGGTGCTGAGGCTTTTGGTATTGATGGCGGTGCTGCTATAACGGGATCGGCTAAGGTCACAGTCAGCAGCCTTGGCGGTAAGGCCGAGAATAATAAGGAACTATGGCATATCAATGGGATCAAAAACTGGAACAGTGGTACAACTACTAAAATCAGCGGCGATACGGTGATCGATGTTACTGCCGATATCAGCAGCGCCAAAGGTGTGTACCTTTGGAATGGAAGCAAAGCCGAGATTGGCGGCAACGCTGTAGTCACAGTAAAAAATGCTGCCGGCAGTATCATAGCGCATGGCTTGAATGCTGACGCTGATTGCAGTATCACAGTCGGCAAGGCAGCGCAGATCAACGTTGAGGCAGGCAGTAATAATATCAAGGGTATTTACAGCCATGAAAATGGTGGCAGTGTAACTGTTGGTGAAAGTGCTTATATCAATGTTGGCGGTACTAAAAACGCTGCAGGCCAGGTAACGGCAGAAGCTAATTATGCCCGCGGCATTACTGGTGAAAGCGGCGGCAAGGTGATGATCGGCGGAGATGCATTTGTGAGCGTCAGTGGCATCAGTGCCAGAGGTATAGAAGCATTCAGGAATAAAAAAAGTAATGCCAGCGTACCTGATGCTAAGGTTGCGATAGCAGGAAATTATGGTGCATTGGTAAGAGCTTCTGCAGGTGAAGCTTTTGGGATAGTGACTGATAATGGCGGTAATGTAAGCATCGGCGGTAATGCTGCTATTACAGTTATCAGTACTGAAGGCGATGTGACTGGCTTGGGTAATTATCATTATGATACTGCGGACGGAAGGAGTGCCGGACGAACAGAGATCAATGGTGCAGCGCATGTTAATGTCGCCAGCACTGGCAATGGTGGAGTTTGGGGTATTTATAACTACAACGGTGCCGTTACGGAGATTGGCAGTGCTGCGGACGAACTTACTGTAATTACAGTAAGCGGCAACAGGGGCAGTGAGATGAAAGGCATCGAAGCAATGCTAAACAGCAGTGTCACTGTACATGGTGCAGCTTTGATAGACGTATGCGGAGACCAAAGTACGGAAGTAGTCGGAGTTATTGCAGGCAGATCTGGAGATACGAAAGGTAAACACAGTGCAGTTGCCTTTGGCGATACGGCTTATATCAAAATAGGCCATAACGACACTGCTTTCGGGAAAGCACGGGCAGATGGAGAAAGTTTCGGCGTTGTGGCACGTAGCAGTAGTACGGTTGATTTTAACGGCGATGCTGTTATTGACACAAGTGGAACTGTGTCAGGCGGTAATGTTTACGGCGCTTATGCCCAGTCTGGCGGCAGTATTGATTTTAAAAAGGGGTTAGTTTTAGACAATCAGGGTAAAAAACACAGTCTGTATGTGTCTGGGACTGACAGCAATATTAATGTCAACAGCGGCGGAAGCGGCGATGTGTATTTGAAGGGCGATATTACGGCGATCAATGAAGGTACACTGCAGCTGGATCTGGCTAGTGAGAGGTCGTATTTTGCCGGAGCGGCGACAACAGAGACTAATGGTAAGCTGCACATGAAGCTGCGTCATGGCGCGTTATGGGATCTGACTGCTGACAGTAAGTTGAGTAGTCTGGTATTTGAAGACGGGGCTATGCTGGATATAGCACAGGCAGCCGGTTATCAGAACCTGCGGACGGATAGTTTTACGGGTAGCGGTGCTACATTTGTTTTGGGAACAGATATTCATTCTGATCAAAGTGACAAAGTGTATATTACAGGTAGTACTCCAACTGGTACTGTTCATCACAATATCCAGATCAAAGATACAGGCCGTAATATCGGTGAGAATCTGCATCTGCTGCTGGTGGATGATGCCAGCGGTAATTATACATTTACGGCACAGGATGCTTATGGCGGCGGTATTTATAATTATAAAGCCGAGTTTTCGAATGAGGTGAACGGCGGTATTAAATGGTATCTGGAAAGTCTGAAGGCAAGTGATGTTACGCAGGATGTTAAAGCACTGGGGAAGGTCGGGGCTGGTATTTATTCGCTTGTTGTTACCGGCAATGACAGTCTGCGAAGTCGTTTGGGTGAACTGCGTGAAGATGTCGATGCAGGAGTATGGGCACGTGTGTATGGCGGGCGTCTGAAAGGTGATAGTTTTACTGAAAATTATCAAACTTATCAACTTGGTTATGATATGCCTTTTAGTTCTGAAGAAGGCGCTACCGCTGATTGGATTGGCGGAGCGGCAGTGGAATACAGTAAGGGGAATATCGGGTATGGTGTTGGCAGTGGTGAAAATAAGATGTCGGCACTGGCACTGTATGCTGCCAGACATACAAAAAGCGGCGATAACGTGGATATAATTTTGAAACATGGCTGGGTCAAGGGCGATATTGAAACCTACGGTATCGGAGCTGATGACAGTGATTATGATACAAATTCTACATCGCTGAGTGTGGAATATAATAAACGGCTGGCGCAAAAAAACAATACCTTTATTGAGCCGCAACTGCAGTTGACTTTGACACATATTAACGGTAATGAGTTTACTACCCGGCGGGACATTAAAGTCAGCAGTGATGGTATCGACAGTGCGATTGGACGGCTGGGATTGGCGTTTGGCAGGCAGTATCGTCGGGGACAGATTTATTTTAAGGCATCTGCATTGCACGAGTTTGGCGGAAGCGGCAATGTACAAATGACCAGTTTGGGCGAAAGCTACAGCGAGAGCATAAATTACGGCGGTACCTGGTGTGAACTGGCTTTGGGTGGAAATGTGCAGCTTGCAGAAAACAATAATTTGTATTTTGATGTTACCCGCTCGTTCGGCGGCGATTTTCAGAAGCAGTGGCAGGTAAATGCAGGTCTGCGCTGGAGTTTTTAAGTGAGGCAGTGCAGTTTGGCTTGATTGCATTGCTTGCTTACGAGCGCTAATGCAATGAATATGTATTGACAGGCAGTAGTTTACGTTTCTGCCTGTCAACGATCAATGCCGCCGGTGAGAGAAGATGCCAAGGGCAGAGGCGGAAGAATATATCAGGATGGGGATGAGAATGTTGAATAAAAAACATTTAGAAAAGGTAATACTTTTTAGTTTGCTGCTGACGAATGTTTGTAGATTAGGGGGGGCTACAGAGTACGAAACTTGTATAACAGGCAGTGAAAATGGATATAACAGTATCAAAAGTATTGTAGGAGAGACAACCAGATATGAATTTGCTGATGGCGATGCGATCGGTGTACCTGCAGATGTTGCCAGCAATGCCAAGACTGCGTTCAGTGCAGTTACTGCTGATGGTGCTAATAAAAAAATTGAAATCAACAGCACAGGTAATTTGACTCTGACAGGTAAGGGAGCGCCTGTTGCGGCCATGAGTAAAAAGAATATCGATGTCGGTGCTGTTAATGGCGCTGTATTAACGATTTCGGGTGAGAAAGTGACGATCACCGACATCGGTACAGACAGGAAGAGTGAGACTTCGTTCCTGGCCGGGGCTAGAGATAGCGGCAGTATCATTTTTGATAATGTGGTAACTGAGATCGATGTTGGCAACAGTGAAATAAATCATGTGGGTATCTTTGCCGGCAACGGCGCGGTAACATTTACTGAAAATACCGGGATATTGAATATCGGCTCTGGTACGGGTATTTATGTTGCCGATAACGGTTCTTTTACTTTTAATAACACGCAGGGCAGCCTTAATGTCACTAATCAGGGGACAGGTATCTATATGCAGGGTGGCAGTGTCAGTATCAAAGGCAGTGAAACCGTTATCAAGGCAGTGTCAGATGATGGACTTAAGGGAAATTCAGCTGTTTCAGTATCGATAGAAAAAAATAATGATAATAATACGCTGGATTTTGGTGCAGAGAAAACTTTGCTGCATGGTAAAACTGCTGGCCTTTATATCAGTGACGGCGGCAGATTCAGCGATGGTGACAGTGATATGAATTCTTATACAGGCGATACGATGGTAAATTTTGCCGGTGACACAGTAATTACAGCTGTTGGCGGAGAATACGGCAGTGATGCTGTTTATAGTGATGTTGGGGCAAAAATCAACTTTGATAAACAGGTCGTTTTGAAGGCCAGTACGGCAGAGGACGGAAGTTCTGCGCATGGCGCTGAAATTTTGTATGGTTCGGTGTTGACGGCTAAAGATGGATTGACAGTAGCTGTCAGTACAACAGGAAAAACAGATGCTTATAGTTCTCCTGCAGATGCCGTAGGTTTAAAAACTCTAGGGGCAGGCAGCAAGATAGATGTTACAGGAGCGACACTTATCACTGCTAAAACCAACAGCGGTATAGCAACGGGAGCACGCAACTGGAATGATGGTGAGCTTGATCTTAAAGGTGCTTTTGCTGCTGATGTCAGCAGTAAAAGCGGTGAAGCCATTGGTCTGTACAATTATGACAGCACCAGTAATGTTGCAGATACTTTCAGGGCCAGAGTCAGCAGTGAAAGCGGCGCGGCAACAGGTATTTTGAACTGGGCCAGCAAAGATGCCGTCTTTAAAGGGGACGCCATTATTACCGCCAGCAGCACGAACGGCGATGTTAAAGGTATTTATAATCGCAGTAATGCCAAAGCAACCTTTGAGGAGGCACTGAATATTACTGCTGCCAGTGTCAGCGGAAAAGCTACAGGTATTTTAGGGTGGCAGGGCGGCAGCTTATCTGTTAATGGTTCGGCAGTTATTGATGTCGATTCGCAGGCAGGCGCTACCGGAGTCTGGGTTGATACCGCAGGCAGCAGTATTGATTTTAGGGGTAAAAGTCTGATCAAAGTAAATAATAGTGTCGTTGATGTTAAAAACAGAGCTGCTGTCTATAATTACGGCGTTATTGCTGCAAATACCGGCAAAGTTACTTTTGCAGATGATACGGTTATTGATTTGTCTGGCGCTGCAAAAAATACTTTAACTAAAGGCGTGTATGCCTATGGTGCAGCTGCGGTGGATTTTGCCCGAGGATTGGTGCTGGATAATCAGGATGGCAGCGATCACAGTCTGTATGCCAATAATGATGGCAGCATCATCAGGGTCAACAGCAGTGGTGAGGGTAATGTATATCTTACTGGCAGTATCAGAGCTGAAAATGCCGGTTTGGTCAATATACAGCTGAATAATGCTGCGTCGTATTACAAAGGCGCGACTACAGAAGCAAGCAACGGCAAAATTGAACTTGAACTGCAAAAAAGCGCCCGTTGGGATGTTACGGGTAACAGCAGTTTGACACGGCTTGATTTTGGCAGTGATGCGGTTATTGATATGAGGCAGCAGCCGGGATCACAGATATTAAAGACAGAGGCTTTGAGCGGCAATGATGGTACGTTCGTTTTGGGGGTCGATCTGGAGAAGGGGACGGCTGATCGTATACAAATAGGAAATGGTGCTGAAAATACTAAAGGCGCCTATAACCTGAAAGTGCAGGATGTCAACTGGCGGACAGGCGACGGGCTGCATCTTGAACTGGTAGCAGACGCCAGCGATACAGGTCATATTTTTACAGTGCAGGACCTTTATAATGGCGGTATTTATAATTACAAGTCAGAGGTATCTAAAGAAGACGGAAGTACTACCAAGTGGTATCTGGAAAGTATCAAAACGGAACGGACGGAGGATGCCGCATCTTTACTGCAAACGGCAGACAGTTTGTATTCCAGCTGGATGCTGGGCAGTGATAACCTGCAGGGGAGATTGGGCGAGCTTAGACAGACCGGCAGCCAGCGAGGTTTATGGGCCCGAGTCAACAGGAGCAAGCTGCGCGACGCGGCGTTTAAAAATAATTATCAGACGTATCAGATTGGTTATGACGCGGCCTTTAAAGATGTCGATGGTAATAGCGTAAATGACTGGATCGGCGGTGTAGCTTTTGAGTATGCCAAAGGCAGTATTGGTTATGGGATCGGCAGCGGCGAAAATAAGACGGCGGCACTGCTGTTGTACTGTACCAAACACAGTCAGGCTGGCGACAAAGTTGATATCGTACTGAAGCACGGTCAGCTGAAAGGCGACTTTGATACCTTTGGTATGGCGGCCGACAGCGGCAATTATAAAAACAGGGCCAGTTTGCTGAGTGTGGAATATGGCAAACGACTGGTGCTGCAAAATGGCAGCTATCTTGAGCCGCAGGCACAGTTGACTTTAGGGCATATCAATAGTGGCAGTTATGTTACAGACAGGAATATAAGTGTAACAACGGCAGGCATCGACAGCGCTGTGGGACGTTTGGGCATTGAACTTGGCAAGAGGTACAATGGCGGCAGCGCTTGGTTTAAAGTATCTGCGCTGCATGAGTTTGACGGTAGTACAAAAACAAGTCTGCATATTGCTGAAGAGAGTCTTGTAGAAGAGCAAAATTACGGCGGTACCTGGTGTGAACTGGCTTTGGGTGGAAATGTGCAGCTTGCAGAAAACAATAATTTGTATTTTGATGTTACCCGCTCGTTCGGCGGCGATTTTCAGAAGCAGTGGAAGGTAAATGCAGGGCTGCGCTGGAGTTTCTAAGTGAGGCAGTGCAGCACAGTAAATAAGCGTGACGGAGAAATTATCTAAAAACAATAATAGATCAGGAGAGTGATGTTAATGATAAATAAAAAACATTTGGAAAAGGCAATACTTTTGAGTTTACTGCTGACGAATGTTTGTAGATTAGGGGGGGCCACGGAGTATAATAGCCCAGATCAGAATCATGGGGATTTAAGGGCATCAGGTACTGTTTATGACGGCATGATAACAGGAGCCTCTTCGGATGACAGTACTTTTTCCAGTATCAAAACAACTGACGACGGTAAGGTTATCTATAGCTTTGCGGATGGCGATTCGGTAAACAATACGACCGCTTCGTGGGTGGCTCCAACACATTCCAATTTTGAAAATCTGAGGCCTGCGATCAGGACAGCGTCCGACAGCGATGTTGTGATCAATGCCGGAGACAGTTTAAGTATGTCGGGAACGACTATGGGTTACGGCGTGGTTATGGTTGGCGCTGACGGTGCCGGTGAGCTGACTTTTAACGGCGGCAAGATCACTATTGATAATAAATATGTTGAAAGAGAGGGTTATGCCGGTGGTTCAGTAATACAATTGAAAGACGGAAAAATAACTTTTAATAACACTGAAACTGAGCTGGGATGTGATGGTAATGCAAGTGAAAATGGCATTTTGCTTAGCGGTGGTACTGAAATAGTTTTTTCAGAACAGGCTGAAAAACTGACGATTACAGCGGTAAATGGTATTGTTATTGAAGACAAGGTCGGCGGAAGTTTTGCCTTTAACGGTGCGGCGGGCGAGGTAACGATCAACGCTTCGGAAACAGGCATTAGTTTTGAGAAAGGCGGAGATGTGGTCTTTAAAGGTACCAGAACAGTTATCAACGCCGGTGAGGCAGCGGTAGAATTTTATAAGAATTCAAGTGGCAGCAGTGCAGATATCAAAGAAAATGTAACTTTTGGCGCTGCTGAAACAGTGCTGAATGGTCGCAACGGTTTATATGTTAGTTCTTTTAATGACAGTGCTGATAAAAGTGTTGTTTTTGAAGGCACCGCGGTTATTAATGCTAAAAATGCTGACGGCAGCAGCAGTGCAGTAGGGATGCTTAATATGGCAGATAATGAAACTGATATTACCTTTAAAGGTAATGCCGAGCTTACAGCCGATGGGGCTACGACGGCTGAGGGGATTAAGCTTGGTAGCAGTACTAATGTTGGAAAAGTGTCTAATGATTCACTTGTGGCAGAACAGGATCTGAAGGTTTCTGCTGTTGCTGGTACGGGTGCGAGCCAGGGAATTTTACTTGCTACTGGTGCAGCTGTCCAGGTTAATGGCAGTTCCGAGATTTCTGCAGCAAGTACTAATGGTTCTGCTATAGGGGTCAGAACTTATAATCAAGGCGGCTCGGTCGAGCTTGGTTTGGCGTCATTAGCTGATACTGATGTGGAAACTTTTGCAAATATTACTGCTGCAAGTACAAATTCGTGGAGTGCCGGCGTCTATCTTGATGATACGAGCAGTTTAAAAATCGGTGGTAAAGCTATCGTTACAGCCAAAGCCGCTAATGATGATGCATGGGGATTGAATATTGTCGGCGGCAGTGAGTCGGTTTTTGCTGATGATACAGCTATTGGCGTTGAGGCCGGTGGTATAGGTTATGGCGTATATGCGGCGACTGACAGTACAATTACTTTCGGCGAGTCTCCTCTGACCAGAGCAGTTGGGGAGGAAATTGTTACGCAGGTCACTGTCCAAAGCGCAGGTGGCAAAGCTTACGGAATTTATAGTAATGATGGCAGTGTCAAGGCTGGTGGACAGTTAGTTGTTGACACTAAAAGTAATGGGTATGGTGCATACGGTATTTATGGTGCTAATACTGGCAGTGTCAGTGTCAGCGAGCAGGCGTTTATTGCAGCAGCATCGGAAAATGCTAATGCTTATGGAGTTTATACTACCAAAGAAGGTACAGTAGATTTTGATGGTGATACAACGATTATTGTTTCCGGTGACAGCGGTGCTGACAGGGCGGTTACGACACAGCTGGGAGGAGAAGTCAATTTTAATAAGGGTGTACGGATCGTTTCTGAAGACTATAGTCTGTATGCTACTACAAATAGTGCTGGTGGTAAACAAAGCGCGATCAATATCAATCAAAACGGTGGCAGCGATGTATTTATTACCGGTGATGTGATTGCCGCTGACAATGCCGCTATTAATATGAGACTGGATACGGCAGGTTCTTATTTTGCCGGTGTGGCTACCGCTGTCAGCGGTGGCAGTGGTAATAATGGTATCGTAAATCTTCATCTTGCCAATCAGGCTCGCTGGGATATGGCGGGCAGCAGCAGTGTATCGGATGTGCAGAATACTGGAGGCAGTGTCATTGATATGAGTGCTGCAACTGGCTATCAGAAGCTTACAACAGGTACATTTTCCGGTAATGGCGGTGTGTTGATCATGGATACGGATCTGGACAGTGGTGAGAGCGACAAGCTGATCATTACAGATAATAGTTCGACTGGTGGTACGCAGAAAATACTGGTCAAAGATTTGTATAATGGCGCGAAACAAAATACCCCGGTGCTACTGGTAAGCGATGCTGCAGGAACGTTGAAGTTTGAGGCGCAGGATGCTTACAACGGCGGTTTATATAATTACAAAGCTGACGTTGCTTCCAAAGCGGAAGGTGGCGCAGTGAACTGGTATTTGGAGGGTCTGCAACAGGAGAAGAGTGCTGATACTGTAGCTTTACTGCAGACTGTTGATGCCGTTTATGCAGGATGGATTTTGAATAATGATGATCTGCACAGCCGTCTGGGCGAGTTAAAGGATGGCGCCGGGCAGGGTTTATGGGCCAGGGTGAACGGCGGCAAAATAAAAGGTAATGGTTTTAAGAATAATTATCAAACTTATCAGTTAGGTTATGATGCTGCATTCGCTGATGGCGATGGCGACTTGAGCGACAAATGGCTTGGTGGCGCAGCTATAGAGTATATTTCAGGAAATACTGGTTATGCGGCCGGCAGCGGTGAAAATAATATGTTGATTGGCGCTTTATATGCCACCAGACATAGCTCTGACGGCAGTAATTTTGATATCGTGTTGAAGCATGGACAGATCAAAGGGGATAGTACGACGCATGGTATCAATTCGGATGAGGCTGACTATAAAACACTGGCCACTTCGCTGAGCCTGGAGTATGGCAAAAGGTTTGCTCAAAAACGGGGAGTTTTTGTAGAACCCCAGTTGCAGCTGACTTTGGGACATATTGGCAGCGATAGTTATACAACTAAAAACGGCACTGGCGTTTATACAGATGCGCTTGACAGTGCCGTAGGACGGTTGGGTGTCGCTGTAGGCAGGGAGTTTGACCGGGGAAATGTTTATTTTAAGGCTTCGGCATTGCATGAGTTTGGCGGCAGCGGCGGCGTAACGATGCTGGCGGCTAATGGTGAAAGCTTGCGGGAAGAAAAAAATTACAGCGGCACCTGGTGTGAACTGGCTTTAGGCGGCAATATGCAACTTGCAAAAAACAATAATTTGTATTTTGATGTGACCCGCTCGTTCGGCGGCGACTTTCAGAAGCAGTGGCAGGTAAATGCAGGAGTAAGGTTTGAATTTTGATTTGTGATACTGAAAGTTTTGGTAAGTTGATTTTTCGACAAAGTGGGGCAACCCTCCGCTTTGTTTGAAAATATTCCACAATAAAGCCTGACTGACAACAGTCAGGCTTTATTAATTGCCAGCAGATGTATTTGGTGTGCAAAGGGTTTTGGACGATGTTTTTGCTATAAAAAAACAGAAAACGGCTTGACGATAATTTTCAGAAAACTTATAATAGATACAGAATATATTATTAGATAATGATTATTGAAAAATGGAGGTTGAGGAGAAATGGCAAAATATAAATGCAGTGTCTGTGGTTATATTTATGACGAAGAAAAAGAGGGGAAGCCACTGCTTGACAGTAAATGCCCGGTCTGTGGAATGACGATGGTATTGATGGAGGAAAACGACAGCGAAGCTGCTGCTTCTACTGCTCTGGAAGCCGCTGCAGCTCCGGAGGAGCTGGCTTATGATCCGGCATACGCCCGTTGTGACGCCAGTTGCCGTCATATGGACGATATCCATGAAATGGCTGTAACAGGTAAGTCGATCATCGGTGCTATGGGTACGCCGATGCCGATGCCTGGCTGGGACGATATCCTGCTGCTGGGCAATCAGCTGAATCCGCCGCCGCTCAATGATCATGACGCGGTCGATACGACGACTGTGATTGGTAAAAATGCCAAAAAGCCGTTGATTTTGACTAATCCGATTTTTGTTTCACATATGTCTTTCGGAGCTTTGTCAAAAGAGACTAAAGTGGCTTTAGCCAAGGGCAGCGCTTTAGCAGGTGCGGCGATGTGCAGTGGTGAAGGCGGTATTCTGCCGGAAGAAATGGCAGCGGCGCATAAATATATTTTTGAATATATCCCCAATTTATACAGTGTGACACGGGAAAATCTGCGTAATGCCGATGCGATCGAGATCAAGATCGGCCAGGGTACGAAGCCCGGTATGGGAGGGCATCTTCCCGGCAGCAAAGTGACACCGGAAATCGCGGCGATCAGGAATAAACCTTTGGGTGAAGATGTTATCAGCCCGTCCAAGTTTCCTGAGATCAATACGAAAGAGGATTTGAAAGCATTGGTGACGAAGCTGCGCGAGGAATCTGACGGCAGGCCTATAGGTATCAAGATCGCAGCCGGTAAGCTGGAACGTGATTTGGAGTTTTGCGTTTTTGCAGAGCCTGATTTTATTACGATCGACGGACGCGGCGGCGCTACAGGCGCCAGCCCGAAGCTGGTTCGTGATGCGACCAGTGTTCCGACCGTTTATGCTTTGTATCGTGCCCGCAAGTATCTTGATGCTGTGGGAGCTAATGATATTGCGCTGGTAATCACCGGCGGGCTGCGGGTATCGTCTGATTTCGCCAAGGCTTTGGCTATGGGTGCGGATGCTGTGGCAGTAGCATCGGCTGCTTTGATTGCGGCAGCCTGCCAGCAGTATCGTATCTGTGGTACGGGTAAATGTCCTGTAGGTATCGCTACGCAGGACCAGGAGCTGCGATCCAGATTTAAGATCGAAGCATCGGCACAAAGGGTAGCAAACTTTTTGAACTGTTCCCTGGCAGAGCTGAAAACATATGCCCGCATCACTGGTCATAAGAATCTGCATGATTTGAATGCAGGTGATTTGTGTACGATCAATCGTGAGATTTCTGATTATACTAATATTCCTCATGCCTGATATTTAAGAAAATTATGAAAGAACCCCGTATGCTTTTGCATACAGGGTTCTTTTTTTATATAAGGTGGTATCAGGAGTGAATAAAATTGGCTGGATATGATGAGATCATTTCGTCAGTGTTGTATATAGAAAGCAGAATTTTAAAAAGTTCACTTTAAATTTGAATATATTTCCCAATAAGTTTTCTTTTGGGATAAAGTAAATATATTAAGTATAAATTATATCTTGTCAGAACAAAAGTTATATGTTAAGATAATTTACGGAAATTATTTTAAAGAATAATATTAAAATATTTTTAAACATTTTGTTAAGTTAAAACATTTTGAATAAAATAATTACTCTGAATGCTGGAAATGCAAAGAAGTGATAAATATCAGCGTTTATTGAATTTAAGATCTGAAAGGAGATGTTAAAATGAGTGAATTTACTGAGCTGAATTTTAGAGAAAACCATGCGTATAAATATTTTGATATTTACAGCGCTGCTGAAAATCTTGGTTCTGAGTATTTTAAGAATGAAAGCGAGGTCTTTTATGAAGTTAAAAAAGAAAAATTTTGGCTTGGCAGCATTGATTTTAATGTCTCTTTCAGGTTCTGTATATGCTGAGGCACCGCTTACTGACAGTACAGTTATTAACGGTGATACAACTATCAATGTAGATACCGGGGCTAATAGCGGTATAAATTTGAGTGGTAACAAGGAGATAAGTTTGGCGGCATCTGCTTCTGATGCTGCTGTAACCATAAAGGTCAACGGGCAAAAGTCTGTTGGCGACGTAAGGTATGGCATTAGGGTCAGCAATGGCGCTAAAATAAATTTAAATGATTTGAATATTGTAAGTGAAGATAAAACCGGAGACGTAAATGGTATTTATGCCAGTGCCTCAGAAATAAATATCAATAATTTAAACGTTGATGTTAATGGAAACAGTATTTATGGCGTTAATATTTATAACGGTTCTCAGATGAATGTTGCCGGAAATATGACGATTGCTGTGAAAGGAGATACAGTCCCATCTTCAGGTATCAGGGGGGTTACAGTAAATTCGGCCAGCGGCGTGTTGAACGTACAGGGAGATTTAATTATTAAGGCTGAAAGTGATCAAAGAGGTTATGGTATTTACAATACCAGCGGTGGAAAGCTGAACGTTGCGCAAAATACTTATATAACTACTATTGGTGAGACTGGACACGCGATATTTTCTGCATCTAACAACGATGCGGGGAAAATAGGTTTGAGCGGTAATTTAAATATTGACAGTTATGGTGATAAAAGCTATGGTATACGCGTTATCGGCGGAACTGTTGATGTGCAAAAGAATACGGTCATAAATATGTATGGTAACAATACTTCTGGAATACATACATCTAAAGATGGCAATGGCCTTGTTGAAGGCGTGATCGATTTACATGGTGATACCATCATAAAGGCGGAGGGAAATGGCAATAAAGGCATTTATGCTTCTACCGGTCTGATCACTATGGATGGTAAAGGTTATTTGCAGATGGACGGAAATAAATCCTATGGTATTTATGTCGATAACGGAGGTAAGGTTGTCCTTAACGGCGGTGTAAGTATTGATGCCCAAAAAGAGGGGAATCAGGGAATTTATATCTATGGCAGCGGTAATGTGGAGCTGCATGATTCTGTTGATATCTTTACCGGCAGTGATGCTGCAGCTAATGCGATCAATATTAACGGCAAGGGCAGTACTGCTGCAAATAAAGCACAGGTCAACGGAACTGCGCAGTTCAATATGCTGGGCAATATAAAGGTTTCTAATGGTGGTAGAATTGATTTGGAGATGACGGAAGGGTCTTTTTGGCAGGGTGCAGCTGGTATTGATGCCGGCAATGGCTCTACCAGCTCGCTGAGTTTTGGTAATAATGCCGTTTGGAAGCTGACTGGCAATTCAGAAGTGACTGATTTGACACTGGATGGAGCTTGGCTTGATATGACGGCAGATGGTAATGCTTTCAGTACTTTAAAGACCGAGTCTTTAAACGGCAGTGGTGGCACGATCATACTTGATGTTGATGGTACGGCAGTTGATCAGGCAGATAAGCTGTATGTTACAGATACTTTTACAGGTACACAGGCTTTAAAGCTGCATGAGATCAACGGACGTGATAATGATCCAACTTTAGGCAAGGATGCTTTGGGTACAATTTTGGCCAGTGTTAATATAAATAACGGAACTTTTACTGCTGTCGATGGTGAAGGCAGTCTGTTCTGGCAGCGCTATGAGCTGGGGCAGCAGGCAAGTAATACCGGCGGTTATACGACCGACTGGTATTTGAAAGAGATCGAGAATATTTCTCCGGCTGAAAGGCCGACAACTACGGTAGAAAGTGTTTTGGCGGCCGGCGCGTTGAATTATTATACATGGCGGAGTGAAAACGATAAACTGATGCAGCGTATGGGCGAATTGCGCCATAATGGTGACGATGCCAAAGGCGTTTGGTTCAGGGTGAACGGCAGTAAGATCGGCCGTTCTGGAAGCTGGGGTTTTGAAAATAAATATACTGCTTATGAGCTTGGTTATGATGAGGTTATAAAACGAACAGATGATTTTGTGCGTTACAACGGTGTGGCATTGAATTATAGTGATGGCAGCAGCAGTTACCGCAGCGGTAATGGTGGGAATGATGCAAAAGCGATCAGTTTTTATGGTACACAGATCGGCAGTAAGGGGCATTATCTGGATGTGGTTTTTAAGATAAGCCGGCTTGCTAATGATTTTACTGTATATGACAGCAATGCCAACAAGATAACTGGTGAGCTTGACAATGTAGGTGTGGCAGTGAGTGCTGAATATGGGCGTAAAAATGTATTGAGCAGGGGCTGGTATATTGAACCGCAGGCGCAGCTGACTTTAGGATATTTGGGTGGCGACAGTTACCAGACCAGCAATGGCATAACTGTACAGCAAGGTGGTATCAACAGTGCTGTGGGGCGTGTAGGTTTTAATTTAGGCAGGGAGATCGGAAATCAGGCCAATATTTATGTCAAGGCTAATCTTTTGCACGAATTTGGCGGAGGATATGATGTGACGATGGCTGACAGCGGTGGAAACCGCTTTAAGGCTGCTGATGTTTTTAACGATACCTGGTTTGAATATGGTATTGGCACTGCATTAAAAACAGGCAGCAACAGTCATATTTATATTGATGTGGAACGCAGCAGCGGCAGTGACTTTAAGAAAGACTGGCAATGGAATGCCGGCGCACGCTGGACATTTTAGAAAATCGTTGTAAAGAAAATAATAGAGAGCGTATATCCTGTAGTGGATATACGCTCTTTGTTTTTGGCATCAATGCTGAAATTTATAATATGAACTTTTTGCAAACTTTAACTGTAAATGCTTGACTTAAAGTTGACTCTAGCCTGTAAAATCGAATTAAAGGCAAAGGCGTTATGGTAAAATACCAAACGCTGCTTTGGGTAAAATAAAAGATAAGGAGGTATAGTATGAAAAAAATTGTTGTGGTGCTGATGTCGATGCTGGCAATGCTGGTGGCGGCTTGCGGCGGCAGTAATGCCGAAGCTATTTCTACTGATAATGGAGGGAAAATTATGCAGAGTGAAAATAAAACTAACAGCAGTAAGGCTTTGGTCGTGTATTATTCGCGGTCAGGTAATACCGAGGCTCTTGCCAGAATGATCGGTAATGAAACAGGTGCGGATATGTTCAGGGTGACTACTGTCACTCCATATCCTGAAGTATACCGTGAAACAACTGAGCTTGCCAGAGCCGAACGTGATAATAACGCGCGTCCTGCAATTAACGGACGTGTAGAAAATATGGCGGATTACGATGTCGTTTATATCGGCGTGCCTAACTGGTGGAGCACGATGCCGATGCCGATGTTCACTTTTTTAGAGCAGTATGATTTGTCCGGCAAAATTATCGTGCCGTTCGTTACTCATGGCGGCGGTGGCGTAGCTAATTGTGTCAGCGATCTAAAGAAAGCTGTTCCCGGAGCTACAGTGCTGGATGCATTGGTAGTCAGCGGCGGCAACGCGCAAAATGCCCAGAGCGATGTCAGCGCCTGGCTGAAACGCTTGGGTTTAGTAAAATAAAATATCATTTCCTGACAGTAAAAAACAGAGAGTGCTTTCCAGGCTCTCTCTGTTTTGTTATATCCATATTTAAATATATTCTTTTTTCAGGTATTCTAAAAATTTTTCAGAGGCTTTTGAAAAGGTTTGATATTTTTTCCAGACAATATCAAGCCCGACTTCAAGTGTTGGTTCTAATGGGCGAAAGCAAAGCGGGCTGTCGTCATATGATTTGATGATTCTGTCGATGCTTAATGCATAGCCGACCCCTTCTTCTACCATAAGGGAAGCGTTGTATAAAAGATTATAGGTAGCAACGATATTCAGATTGTCGTAATTTCCTCCCATCCAGCCGGCTATCTCATTTTTGACCATGGCCTGATTGGAAATAATCAGCGGCAGGCCCAGCAAATCATGAGGCTTGATAGTTTTATTTTCAGCTAAAGGGCTGGCTTTGGTCATCCATAAACCCCAGATATCAGTGATCGGTAATTTTATAAAATCGTATTTCTTAAGGTCAGCCGGCTCGATAAACAAGCCAAAATCAAGCAGTCCGCTGTCCAGACGTTCGGAAACGTCTTCGGCTTGGCCGCTGAAGATATGAAAATGTATATGGTCATATTCTTGGCGTATTTTACTGATTATTTTAGCCAGCATCCGCATACCTTCAGTTTCTGCACAGCCAATATAAATATCACCTGTAATGTTTTCAGCAGAGGCGTTGATTTCAGCTTTGGTTTTTTCCATTAGAGCAACGATTTCTTCTGCTCTTTTGCGCAGGATCATACCATCTTCCGTCAGCGTTATTTTGCGGTTCCCGCGGATAAAAAGCTGTTTGCCAAGCTCTGCTTCCAGTTCTTTGAGCTGCCTTGAAAGCGGTGGCTGTGTCATATGTAAAAATTCGGCTGCACCGCTGATACTTTCTTCGCGGGCTACGGCAAGGAAATACTGCAGGGTTCTGATATCCATAAAATTTCACCTCCGATATAAGTATTATAATAGTTTTTGGTATACTTTTAAAGTATGGCAAAGTATTTAATATATGTATTTGATATTCTTGGATTCTGTTTTTATAATTAAGACAAAGGAGCCGGGTAAGCAGAATTATCAGTGAAGCTGAAAGGCTCTGTTTTGAAACTTATTGTAAATGGATCAATGATTTTAAGGAGTTGAGAAGTATGAAAAAGAAATTTTTGGCTGACCGTTATTTGAAAATGTTTAAGAGTATCGCTTTAGGGGTGATTTTATCGACGGCTGGTACAAGCGCTGTATTTGCTGCCGACAGGCCTGCTGATGCTGATAATTTTTACAGGAGTGATAAGGTGGAGGTCCAGAAAGTCACTTTTAAAAATCAGTACAAGATGAATATTGCCGGTAATTTGTATCTGCCGAAAGATATGGACAAAAGTAAAAAACATGCTGCTATCATAGTAGGGCATCCAATGGGGGCAGTAAAAGAGCAAAGCGCTGATCTTTACGCTGTTAAGATGGCAGAACGCGGTTTTGTAACTATGTCTGTCGATCTGGCGTTTTGGGGCGGCAGTGACGGCCAGCCACGCAATGCTGTTGCGCCTGAACTTTATGCTGAAACCTTCAGTGCGGCGGTAGATTACCTGGGTACAGGGCCTTTTGCTGATCGAGAAAAGATTGGCGCGATCGGGATCTGCGGCAGCGGCAGTTTTGCTATCAGCGCCGCTAAAATCGATCCCCGCCTGAAAGCCGTTGCAACTATTAGTATGTATGATATGGGTGCAGCTAACCGCAATGGACTTAATCATTCTCTGACGCTTGCACAAAGAAAACAGATCATTGCTGATGCGGCGGAGCAGCGTTATGTGGAATTCCAGGGTGGCGCAACTAAATACACAAGCGGGACCGTACATGAGATCACGGAAAAGTCCAATCCTATTGAACGCGAATTCTATGATTTTTACCGTACGCCAAGAGGAGAATTTACTCCTGCAGGTTCTTCGCCGCTTTTAACGACACATCCGACGCTTTCCAGTAATACTAAATTTATGAATTTTTATCCCTTCAATGATATTGAAACAATTTCTCCGCGTCCGCTGCTCTTTATTACCGGTGATCAGGCACATTCCAAAGAGTTTAGCGAAGATGCATATAAACGTGCGGCTGAACCGAAAGAATTGTATTATGTTGCCGGTGCAGGCCACGTAGATCTTTATGACAGGGTAGAGCTTATTCCGTTTGATAAGCTCGAAAGCTTCTTCAAGGCTAATTTAAAATAATTTACTGCTGCAAAAGCTGCAGATCTGATTTGCTGAAAGTTTTGTTTTTGTGGATTCTCGGGATGCTGGGGGTCCACATTTTTGTTAACAGGAGAGGTTATGAAAGAAAAAAATAATTTGCTGATCTTTATTTTGACGATAGGTGTTTTTGGTATCATCAATACAGAAATGGGTGTGCTGGGTATTTTGCCGCTTCTGGCAGAAAAATTTAGTATCAGTATCGCACAGGCCGGTTTGCTGGTCAGTTTGTTTGCTTTGGCAGTGGCTGCAGCCGGTCCGGTGATGCCGCTGCTTTTTGCGGGCATCGACAGGAAGCGGGTGATGCTTCTGGTATTGAGCGTATTTGTTTTGGGTAATCTTATTTCTGTCTTTACTGATAATTTCGCAGTTATGCTGCTGGCAAGAGTTGTGCCGGCGATTTTCCATCCGGTTTATTGTTCGCTTGCTTTTTCTGTTGCGGCTGCTTCAGTCAGCCCGGAAGCAGCTCCCCGGGCTGTTGCTAAGGTCATTGTGGGGGTATCGGCCGGGATGGTACTGGGAGTACCGGTCAGCAGCTTTATTGCCGGCAGTTTTTCGTTAACGGCTGCTATGGCTGGTTTTACCGTTGTCAATACAGCGGCGTTGATTGCGACCTGGTTGTATATACCATCTCTGCCTGTGGCAGCAAGGCTTTCGTATGGGCAGCAGCTGCGTGTTTTAAAGAAGCCGGTATTATGGTTTTCTATTGCAGCCGTTGTGTTTATGAATGGAGCTGTCTTTGGAGTTTTTGGATATTTTTCAGGCTATCTGACCAATATCACTGCTTTTTCGTGGAATACGGTAAGCCTGATTTTACTTGTTTATGGTTTGATGAATATCGTCGGGAATTTTATTGCCGGCCGTATGCTTAGTGCAGGTGCGTCTGCCGATAAGCTGGTCATAATATTTCCGGTCACATTGGGGATTGTCTATGCTGCATTCTTCTGGAGCGGTACCTCGGCGCCGGCTATGGCTTTGATCACGCTGCTTTGGGGAGTTTTGGGAGGTATGAATGCGAATATCAACCAGTATTGGATTACTACTGCGGCCCCGGCGGCACCTGATTTTGCCAACGGTCTTTTTTTGACTGCCGCTAATTTGGGGACTGCTTTAGGGTCGGCAGTCTGCGGGATGGTGATTGCACATATGGGAATGCAGTATATGATGTGGGGCGGCATCGTATTTCTTATTTTATGTTTGGCAATGATTATCCCCAGGGTATATAGATCAGATGAGTATGTTTGCCTGGGAGAAAGCAAATAGTTGTGCTATAAAAATAAAAAGCCGGCATTCTTCGCAGGAAAGTTCAAACGTTTTGTAAATTTATCCATTCAGGGACTAAAATAGCAGCTTTACCACTTGACTTGGAGCGGACTTTAACCTGTATAATAAAGCATAGAAGTTTTCCAGGCTATGAATAATATTTAGTATAAAAACTGAGCTTCGGGAGGAGACTGTTCTTTTGAGTGTAATTCTGTTTATTTCCTTGATCGATTTTGTTTTGAGTTCTTTGGCGTGGGTTTATTACAGTCATGCATTTTCTTTTATGAGGTCGGCGCCGTTTATCGCTTTATATGTGCTGCTGATGCTTAATACTGTTGGCAGCCGTGTTTTGCCTGAAAGTTTGCCATTGCCGCTGTTAAAGCTTTCGGCCTGGCTGAGCGGTTATTGGATCGCGTTTTTGTACTATTCGCTGCTGTTGATGGTTGTGCATGGTATCGTATATGCAGTTTTGCGTATTTTTTCATTCAAGCTGCCGTTTATGCAGTTTGCCGCTGCGGGCGCAATAGTTCTGGCAATTTTTGTTGCCTGGGGCAGCTGGCGTGCGTTTAGCCCTGTTGTACGTACGGAAACCGTTGTTACCGATAAGCTGTCGTCTGATAAGCAGTATAAAATAGTGCTTGTCAGCGATATCCATTTGGGACGCGAGCTTGGCTATGATTACAGTAAGGGCTTAGTAGAGCTGGTCAATGCGCAGCAGCCCGATTTAGTACTGATTGCCGGTGACATTATGGATGAGCGGCTGCAATATATCATCGAGGAGGATTCACTGGCCCCGTTAAAGGAGCTTCAGGCACCATTAGGTTATGGAAACCATGATTATCTTGATCGGCCTGACGAGCTGAGAGCTTTACTGGCAGGCAATAATATCAGTATACTGACTGATGAGAGTACAGTGGTTGATGATAAATTGAAAGTTACCGGTTTGCATGATTATCGTGTTTCAACAAGTATTGTTCCGTTGCAGGCTCTGAGCGTCGATAACGATAAGTATTATAGTATACTGATCGATCATCAGCCGCGGCGGATGGATGCTGCCGCTGAGGCCGGTTATGATATGTATCTGGCTGGGCATACCCATACAGGGCAGATGTTCCCGAACAGGCTGGTTACGCAGCGGATGTATAAGCTGGATTATGGTTTGGCCCGATTTGGTGACCTTACTGCTGTTGTCAGCAATGGCTACGGATTTTGGGGACCGCCGGTGCGGACGGAGTTGAAACCGGAAATAGTTGTTATAAATTTACAGGGTAAATAAATAAAAAACCTTCGGCACAGCCGAAGGTTTTTGTTTGTTTTTAAAGGATTTCTTCACGGACTAATTGATTGATCATTTTTTGCTTGCCTAAGACCCAAAGCAGGTCGCCTTTTTCAAAAACAAGCGAAACATTAGGATTGGTCATAGTGTAACTGCCGCGTTCCAGGCCGATGACAAGGCAGTGCCAGTCATCACGGATATTGGTGTCCTTGAGCGATTTACCAAGGATAGGCGAGTGCTTGTCGATAGTGATAGCGCACGATAAGAATACCGAAACGTTTTCTTTATCGTTGTCTTCACGCAGCATAAATTCGCGCATCGTGATAGGTTCTTCCACCAGAGTCATACACAAACGCTGAGTATTGATGGCGGTGTCGAACAGTTTGAATTGAGAATCAGTACCGATCATCAACAAAGTAGAATCCTTTTGCAGAATGTGATGCCCCCCGGGCATATCAATGACTTCTTCAGGAGTTGAAACCTGCAGGATGTTGCAGCCATAAAGCTCACGGAATGCAAGCTGGGTCAGCGTTTGACCTATCATAGGTGAGTCTTCGCAGATTTTATAGCGTGCAAGCTGTAATTCTTCATCGAACCAGCCGTAAAGATGTTCTTCGCCAGCTTCAGCAAGAGCTTCACGATGTTTGAGCATATGGCGCTCGTTCAGATTGACAAGAAAACGTGATTCCATACGCAGATATTCGCCCATCAGCCAGTCGGATGAGGAGATGAAATAAGCAGCGCCTGCTGTTGCCAGCGCAGCCAGCAGTGACTGCAGACCAAGTAGTTTGGCAAAAACAAAGTAGAGGAATGCTGCTGCGATCAGGATTTTTAAAAATAACAGCAGTGTTAAAGGGATGTGATTAGAACGTTTCTTAAACCATAAAGTTGAGAAAAGCTCAGGATGGTTGGTTTTATTGACAAGAACTGCCCGCAGGAACGGTGCCATAACGACCAGAGTCAGCAGCGCTGTCAGCAGATTGCTGTAGGGCGCTGACATTTTTCCTGACAGGTAAGGCTGTAGATAATAATAAGAGCCTAAAGCGACAGCTGAGAGCATAGTCGTAAAAATCAAAATGCGGATAAAATACTCACGCAGAAAATCGCGCCAGTCACTGTCTTTACCGTCGTTATCAGGATTTTCTTCCGTATAGCGGTCAAGCCATTCCAGAGTTCTTTGCGGCAATAGTTTTTTAGTGAACTGATAAGCAGGTTCTGCTGCCATAACAAAAAACGGGGTAGTAAAGGTTGTCATTACAGAAACAGCAACAATTATTGGATATAAAAAGTCGCTGATAACTCCGAGGCTCATGCCCAGAGATGCGATGATAAAGGAAAATTCACCGATCTGAGCAAGGCTGAAACCGCAGTGCATAGAAGTATTGAGGTTTTGACCTGAAAGCAGTACACCGGCGCCGGAAAGCAGCAGCTTGCCGACTAAGGTAACAATAACGAGTACAATGATAGGTACCGCGTATTCCAGCAGTAAAGCAGGGTCAACAAGCATACCTACTGATACAAAGAAGACAGCTCCAAACAGATCTTTGACAGGTTTGACGAGATGTTCTATTTTTTCGGCACTTGGTGCTTCGGCGATAAGAGAACCCATAATAAAAGCGCCTAAGGCTGCCGAGAAGCCCATGTGGGTAGCAAGTACTACCATACCAAGGCAAAGGCCGATAGAAGCAACCAGCAGAGTTTCATCGTTCATCAGGCGCTCAGCCCGTTTAAAGAAGGACGGGACCAGATACATACCAAGAACGAACCATAAGACCAGGAAGAACAGCAGGCGCATGACGCTTTCGATCAGCTCGAGCGTCGAAATGTCGGCGCTGGCAGCGGCTAAAGTTGAAAGCAATACCATCATAATGATGCCGACGATGTCCTCAACTATCAGAATACCAAAAACCATTTCTGTAAAGCGCTGACCTTTGAGCTTGAGGTCTTCAAAGGCTTTGATGATGATGGTAGTTGACGACATGGCCAGCATACCGCCTAAGAACAGGCTGTCCATATGATCCCAGCCCAGCATATGGCCTGTGAAATAGCCAACGATCAGCATCCCGCCTATTTCAACGAAGGTAGCTATAAAAGCTGTGCTGCCTACGCTTTTCAGCTTATAAAAGCTGAATTCTAGACCCAGTGCAAATAAAAGAAAAATAACGCCTATTTCAGACCAGGCGTTGATATTAGCGGTGTCTGATACAGTGGGGAAAAAGTTGAAATGCGGTCCGGTAATAAAACCGGCAATAATATAACCAAGTACTAAAGGTTGATTGAGTTTTTTGAACAGGATCGTCGTAATACCTGCAACTAAGAGGATCATCGCTAAATCAGCGACTATCGGCGGTAAATGAGCCATAGGCAGTCACCTTCTTTCATAAATTTATTATACGGATACCATTTTATTCAAAGCTTTGCGGACAAATTTAACAAAATGTTGTATAATATTAAAGCTGTTATATTACACAGCTCTTTCTATATTATACAATATTTCCGGTGACAAAAAAGTGAATTTTAATACAAAATTTGCATATGGAGGTTTTAATTATGTACAAAAATCTAGTTCTTGTAGATGGTGAAATCATGCCGGCAGAAGAGGCGGCAGTTTCGGTACACGACAGGGGGCACCAGTTTGGCGACGGTGTATTTGAGATAGTGCCTGTTTATAATGGCCGTTGTTTTGCTTTATTACCTCATATGGATAATTTATTCGAATCTGTTATTAAGGTGAAAATACCTGCCGTTTACACGATTGAAGAATTGATTGAATTCCATGAAGCGCTGATAGCTGAAAGTGGTATTGAAAATGGAGAGATCTATACTCAAATTACTCGCGGGACTGCCGATTATGGGCTGGCGTTTCCGGAAATGTCGGTGCCGCAGCTGACAATGACGATCGTGGAAACTGATCGGGAAGTATTGGCGGCAAAACGTGAGAGCGGCGTCAATATTATTACGACTGAGGATAATCGCTGGCAGTTATGTAACGTTAATACCTTAAACAGGCTGCCTGAAGTTCTGGCACGTCAAAAAGCACGTGAAAGCAACGCTTTTGACACTCTTTTTATTCGTGAGAACGGTAAGATAACTGAAAGCACTGAAAGCAGCTTTATGGTGATCAAAGATGAAATGATATGGACACATCCTGATAATAACCTGGTTCATAAAAATATTACCCGCAGGCTGATCAAGGAACGTCTGGCACCTGATATTGATATGCAGGTCATCGAAAAAGCTTTTGATATGGAGTTTGTCCTGAAAGCAGAAGAAGCATTTTTATGCGGCCCTCGCTGCGAGATTATGCCGGTTACTAAAATAGACCGCAAATTCATCGGCAGCGGTGTAGGTAAGGTCGTGCCGCAGCTGCAGGCTGCGTTTAAAGCTTTTGTAGAACGTGAATGTCCGGCAAAATAGGAGAATAGAATGAAAAATAATAACTGGGTAAGAGGGGCGATGCTGCTGGCCGTAGGTCTGGTCCTGCAGGCATTGCGTTTAGTGATCCCTATGCCGCCTATGTGGACTGTTTTTGTCGTCGGTACATTGGTGAATATGGTTTTGGTGCTGGCGGCCCGTACCGTTGGTTTATGGCCGTCTGTAATGATCGCGGTGCTGTTGCCGGTAATGGCGTATTTTCAAGGGCAGCTGCCGCTTCCGTTTTTGATACCGGTAGTGGCTGTAGGCAACTTGGTGATGGTATATCTGTGTGCCCGCTTCTGGGGAAAGGGGATCATCATCGCCGCGCCTCTTTTTAAAACATTTATTTTATATTGCAGCAGTTTGTTCGTTTTGTGGCTGGTTGCAGTACCTGAAAAGCTGGCGTTATTCATTTTGTTTATTATGGGCTGGCCGCAGATGATCACAGGCATTTTAGGGCTTGTACTTGCATATAAGCTGCATAAACGTATTTTCCCCGACACTGCCGAATAGAATCAGCTTGTGGCTTGCTGAAGTTAATGTTTTAAAGCATTTAAAAATCGATTTTAAGAAGCGGCAAAATGCAGCTGGTTGTTTACTAAAAAAGTTTGAAGAAATGCTTGACAATTATATATAGATACGGTATTATTGTTATTGTTCCGTTACGGAACATTGAGTCGCCGAAGTGGCGGAATTGGCAGACGCACTTGACTCAAAATCAAGCGTGGTTACCCCACGTGCCGGTTCGAGTCCGGCCTTCGGCACCATACGTATCGAAACACTCTAGCTTAAACTGGAGTGTTATTTTTTTTGCTCCAATTACTATTTTTTCTACCATGTCATCAAAGATCAAGGTTAGTGTTTCCGCACTGGCATTCTTTAATAACATATTCCTGCAGAGTTTAATAGTTCTTTCAATGGCTCTGGGATTTATGTCGGATAGAGAATGGGCCGCTGCACACTTTGATAATTTTTCTTTTATTGATGTTAGTTCCCTTTTTACATCGGCTAACCGTTGAAGATCATATTCATCTGCAGTGCCTTGTTCAATTATAGAGTAAAGATTATTGAGTTTACGTTCGGCTATAGCTTTTTGTTCTGCTAGAGAATCTGCTTCATTGCTTACTTCAGACGCTAGTGTATGGAATTCTTCGAGGATGTAGTGATTTAAGTTTTTTTGAAAATTGTTTGATAGTAGTTCTTCTTTTAGGGTATCCAAAACGACTTGTTCTAATTCATCGCGAGGAACTACTTTATTTTCACAAGCGCTTATCCCTAGACGATCGCGTGCTGCGCATGTATAATAAACATATTTTTTGCCGCGCGCGCTTGCTCGGTGGCCTGTCATAGCAGCTCCGCAAATTCCACAGAACGCTTTGCCGGTTAAAAGATAAGTTTCTTTGGAGCGGTAGGCGGCTGTACGGTGTTTATTTCTACTCATTTTTTCCTGCACCTTTCTAAAATCTTCTTTGCTAATTATAGCAGGGATAGCATCCTCGACAATAATAGCATTTTCACTAATTTTGTGGCTGTTTCTTTTCCCAGAAGGGTCTTTGTTTACTTTGTTGAAAGTGTATGTTCCACAGTATTTGGGGTTGCGTAAGATATCATAAAGGCTATTTTTACCGAATTTACGCCCTTCACGGGTCTTGTATCCCAATGAATTAAGTTGACTTATGATATAATGATAACCTTTGCCTTTGAGGTATAAATCAAAAATGATCCTGATAGCACCAGCTTCATAATCATTTATTATATATTTATTCTCTTGGTTGATTTCAAAACCTAAAGGTGGACGTCCACCATTGAATAAGGCTTTTAGAGCATTCTCTTTAAGTCCTTTTTTTGTTTCTTCGGCGAGATTGCGGGAATAATTTGCCGCTACAGCAACAAGTATACCCTCAACCATTTGGCCAGCTGGTGATGTGTCAATGTTTTGTGCAGCGTATTCGTATTTGATCCCGGAAGATATGAGTTGATTTTTCGTTAAATAATAATCAAGCTCGTTACGGGAATTACGATCTATTTTGTGAAAAACGACAACATCAAAAAGATTCTTTTGAGAATCGGCAAGCATTTTTTTATACTGCTCTCTTTTTGCAATACTTTTCCCGCTCCTGGCTTCATCGGCATAGATTTTTGTGACCAGGTATCCTTTGCGTTGGCAATATTCACGACAAGCCCGTACCTGGGCATCAATACTTTCCTCACGTTGATGATCGCTTGAATAACGTGCATAAATTACAGCTCTTTCCATGGTAATTCTCCTTATTTTGTGTTAATTTATTTGACAGAAATAGTAAAAAAGGGCAAAAAATTTGACCTTGTATCCCTTGAAAATAGGTAGGGGATAGCAAGGTCAACTTCGTTATGTTATAATAATAACGTAGTTGGCCTATAAAACCTTTCCAAACAAAAGGGGCAAATTACACGACCGTTCGGTGTTGGCGCACTGGGCGGTCATTTTTTTATGTTAAAGTCCTTCGTTTATATTTTCCTCACTCAAATAATCGTCAAAATTTAAAGTGTACATTCGTTGAAATTCATTTCTGTTACTTTGATTTGGACCAATAACGGTATCTTCTTTACCGGGAACATGAATAACAAACTTTATATCATTGCCTGCTTTCATGGCTTCTATAGCTTCATTAGTGAATTTATAAAAAGCGAGTGGTGGAACACCAGGCAAATTAGAATAAGCTCGAGGAACATAACCATTGATTACTTTTGGTATTGGATAAGAAACACCATCAACGATAACATCGCAGGTTTTTCCAGCTAAATAACGACTGGCTGAAGAAGAGTGGTTTCTATATGCACACAACAGTCTTAAAAAGTAGCTCGCATTATTATTTTCGTCGATATTTTTTATAAATGAATATCGAGCAATCCCAAAACCACCAATAGTTTTATAGCTGCGATAAGATACTGTATGTGAATAATCGTCGCATTCAACAACGATTCTTGCGTTACAGGTAGCTGCTAAACTGATAAAAAGTGCTGTAATAAAAAAAGTCATTACTTTTTTCATAGTTTCATCTCCATTAGTTATTATTGTAAGTATTAATAATCGATTCAATAATACTTTTAAATTCAAAAATTTCAGCAGCCTTTATATAATAACCTAAGTTAGTCATAATAGGAGTTTGTGTAAATACTTTTTGAGAAGTTGGAATTGTAGATATTTTTATTTCACCGGTCGCTGTATATGTAGGGCCAGCAAATAAGATTCCCAATAATAATAATCTAGTACCAAGGACGAGAGCTCCGTTCTCAATAAAAGATCCTGTATTAAAAATATAGATAGGAGACCCAGAAGAACCAGGGAAACAAGCCATATCAACAAGTGCGATACCAGATTCATTGAAAGAAAAAGCTGGATGAGAAGCTGTGTATCCTTTTCTAAAAATTGGTAGGTTATTTACTTCGTCTGAAATACCTATAGGATAACCGACCATCGTTACTTCCTCAAGCGCATCGAGATTATTTATTTTTTCTTCAGTTATTAATATGTCTTCTCCAACATAGCGAATAAATATATGTTCCCCATTTGCCTCTATTTGAGATAATAGACTACCGATGCAAGCAAAACATAGATCTTTTGAAGAATGAAAGTACCAATCTAATTTACATGTAATTTCTTTATTACCAATAGGATTACCGTCTAAATCTGAAAGATGAAGGCATATTTCGATAGTTTCGTTTGGATTATTATTAATAACATGTTTATTGGTAATTAACGTAGGAACGTGCCCTTGACTGCTTGAAAATTGAAAAAAAAAGCCTGTGCCTGAACCTTTTGAAGTATTTATTTTTACTGTACTGTATAATAATTGGTTGGCAATGGATTGTCCATTCATGACTTCATCCCCTTTGGTGTCTTTGATATTCTAGTGTATTTACACAGCATTGGCGATAAACATCACCATGTTGGCTATGTTTTATTTCATGAAGCATGGTCTCACGGTTACTTTCATTCGTCAGTCGTGAGTTCAAAATAAAAACTTCGCCGCCTTCCTCATCGGCACAAACAAAACCTTTGACTTTATGAGGTAGCGGATACAATACAACTTTTTCAGTCAGCATGGTCTCCACGTTCCTTTAGTTTGAGTTTTTTTACAAGATCAACGACAAATTTGATATCTTCTGGTTCAAGGTCACGGGATGCGTCTAGTAAAATACGTAAATCAGGGTCATCATGTATTGCTTGAGCTAATTTTGCAGTTTCTGGGTTTAAGTAATATGAAATATTTTGAGAATTATGCTCAAATAATGTATTCATATCAACATTAAAAAAATCAGCAAAAAGTTCCAGTGTTTCAAAATTGGGTTCTCTATTACCATTTTCATACATACTTATAGTACTTTTGGCTAGACCGGTCCCCTTTGATAAATCATCTTGAGTTAATCCCCTGTTTATTCTTAGTTCTTTTAATACATCCTTAAAGGCCATATTCTCACCTCTCGTTAAAATGTTATCACGTTATGTGTAAATGGTCAAGAATTAATTTCACGTAACGTGTTGACAAATAAAAAGTGAAATGTTATATTTAACACGTACACGAAATGTGAATAAAGAACGGAGGTGATAATTATGATTCCGAGAGATGTAATTGCTAAGCGTTTGCTCAAACTAAGAGGAGAAAAAAGTAGGGAAGAGGTCGCGAGAGCGAATGGAATAAGCGCTTCTGCTTTGGCTATGTATGAAATTGGCGAAAGGATACCAAGAGATGAAATAAAGGTTTCATTAGCTAAGTATTACGGTACTACTGTCGAGGCAATTTTTTTTGCAAAATAAGTACACGTAATGTAAACAAAACGGAAAGCGAGGTGCGAAGATGTTAAAAAAACCGTTAGGCAACTCGTTGCCGCTTATGGATAAATGGCTAGAAAACAGCGTAAAAAGAAGGAAGGCTTTAGATAATACTTTACAAAGTATTACCAGCCTTCCTTATGACGAAGCAACTATTATTTTAGGATTAGCGGCATCGCTGCTCAATGAGGCTAATCTTTCAGGCCGTAGCGTTGGCAGTTACGCAAGTATTGAAATGCTTTGTCCTCATTGCAAAATGATTGTTCACGAAAGAATTAAGGATATTAATGATCCCCCAAGTAAATGTGCTTATTGTGGGGGACTTATAGATTATTTGTCTTTTGTGAAATAGCCTTTTTTGAAAAATAATGTTTCTTCACCACATTCTGAACAGTATTTATCGTGAGGGCCTAATTCTGCTTCAAATCCGTTATTCATAACACAATTACTGTTGGTGCATTTATTTTGTAATAAACTACCGCATTTAGCACAAAATTCTGCATCTAAGTTAGTTGTTTCTTCGTGACTGCAAACTACACATTTTAGGTTGCGGAAATAAGATTTATTTGAAAAATGGGAGTACGTTCCGCAGTATGGACACATCAGACTATCATCGGGAATAGTTTTACTATATTTTTGACAGTTTGGGTTGTCACAATAATTAAAAAGTTCGCGGCCGCATTTTTTACAGTTGAGAACACCTTCTGAAACTGTGTTTTGGGTTTTACAGAAAAAACATTCTTTGATTTGTTCAGTCATAATATTCATCTCCTTTGCTTAATGATTACCGGCATTGGTAGTGTCGGTAAGTAAATTATAGCATATGGGGAAAAACAGAAAGCGAGGTGCGAAAATGAAAATTCTTAGCGATGAAGTGGAGGTTATTGATTTATCAAAAATATTTCCCCCAGCTGGTCAGCGATTATTAAATTTTGATGCTACTAAGCTCAGTAACGATATTCTCAAAGTACTTGTGGCAAACAAATTTACTTTAGAAGAGATGGAACTTGTTTTTACTTTGGTTAGATACAGACTTACTGGAAAGTTAATTTTTACCAATGATTATGTTGAGCAACAATGGCTTAATGACGTCAAGACCGTAGCTGCCGATTAGAAGTAATTCAGGTTTTAATTTTGACTAAACAGAAAGCGAGGTGCAAAAAATGGAAGACACTAAAAAGATTTTTGCAAATAAGGTTTTGTGTATTGCTATAAAATACGCTGAAATCATTGATGACAAGCTTACCAAAGAAGAAAATCATTCCGGCTATGAACTTGAGGAAATCAATGATGGTATTAGAATCCTCAGCCATTTATCCGGAATGATTCAAAAACAAGATATTTAATTGTGTTCCCATTCGTAGATATCTGTCGGACCTTCTTCGATACCATCAAGTTTATCCCAAGGGAAATGACCTGTCGCATGAGTGAAAACGTCATCAGCAGCGGCAACTGCTGAATGATAAGAACCGATAGCGTCATCATTTATCCCTAGGACATATCTTCCTTGGTGTGGTTTTATCCAGAAAGTACCTACAGAACTATGAAATACAAACATCAAAACACCTCCTTCCCTGTTTATATTATAGCAGGCTAGGAGGAAAAGAAAGCGAGGACTTAATTATGGCAAAAATTATTAAAAGAAAAGTAAAAGTTATTTTTCGTGATGAGAATAGTGCGTTGATGATATTCTATCCACCTGCCTATAATGATGGGCAGCCGTTTAAAGCATTCCACTGTCTCTCTCTGAATGAAATCAAGGCTCTCGATATTCGTCCAGATGATGTTATATCTCTCGAAGCGAAAGGTTCAGGTCAATATAAAATTCTTGAAGTAGAACGGACCGCAAGATGTCAAGATTCGTGTAAATGTGAAGTAGAATCTCAACCGGTTCTAATTAAACCTAAAGAATTGAATATGCATGAACGCATCAATCTCGCACGCTCAGCAATTACCGGGCTAAATTTACGTAGTGCAAAAAAACTATTTGATGATATCCTTCTTGCCGCCCAAGAAGAAGCGAAAATTCCGGCGCTGGAAGGGAGTGATATCGATGGCAGTCCAAAGAACGGTAGAAGTATTAAATCCTGAAGCTTTACGGACGGAGCGTGCTCTGCGGGCATTTGCCAGGATTGCGGTTCGATATGCTTTTGAGTTGCATTTATACGATGATCTTTTGGGGGTTGATAATAGTGAGCAAAAAACGAAAGTGCTCGATTTGCGGCCGAGATCTGACAGGGAAAAATTTCGTCAAAATATGGGACGAAAGTCAGAAGAAAACAGTGATTGTCTGCAGAGACGACAGGAGCTGTTACGGATCCAAGATGCTTAGAAACTATAAAACGAGGTGATTATTTTGAAAAACAAAGGTGCTAATCGTATTCATCGCAGGAAGCCTGCTAAAAATTTGAAATTAAGTCAATTGCAACAAATTTGGTACAGTATGGATGCCAAGTGTGTTTTGGATCCAATGGCCCAACGTAAACGTTTGATGCAATTTATTATGCGTAATGTTTTTGGGGGTGCTCAAATATGAGATATACAGACGGTGAGAGGATATATTTTGTTGAGCATAATTTTTTTGATAATGAATGGAATATTTTTTATCAAAAGATTGGTGGAAAAGAAAAACGGTTAAGGTATCGCGGACCAGAGGGTATTTGGTCGGAGAGTCGGGAAAAGGCAGAAAAAAATCTCGTTAAAGCGGCCAAGCGACATAAATGGTTAAAGGTGGTAGAGAATGATGAGTGCTGCTAAAAATGGAAAAAGCCCTGGCGGCTGCGGGAACAGTCAACCAGGGCAAAACGTAAGAAAAGTATGCGAACCCTCTTACGCCCCTATTATAGCATGTATTACTGCAGCTTTCATCATTGAGCTTTGCTTGCTGTGGTTTTTCTTCAGCTCGGTACCGGTGATCACAACCTATGTTCCGTATACCGTACAACGTAATGATACGTTGTGGGATATTGCAAAAAAATTTGCTCCGGAAGAAATGGATCTGCGTGAGTATATTCAGATCCTGCAAGAAGAAAACAAGGATAGTAGCATATCAAAAGGGATGCCAGTAGGTAGTGGAGAGCATTTGATGTTACCGATGATTGAATATAGGCAAAGGGGGCAAGTGCTATGGCAGAAAAACGACTGACTGTTAAAGTTAAAAATATCAAAAATTACGGAAGCGGCGATGAGGTAACATTCGACCGTCCAATCAAGATTAAGAATAGACGCTTTGATCGCTGGTATTTAATAGATCGTCATAGAGATAATGTTAGCATTGGTGATGCTTTAGTTTTTAATGTTACTAACGAAGGAATTTATTTAAAGAAGGTGGTTAACGCATGAAAATCAAAAGGCTTAAACTGACCAATTTCAAGGGTCATCGTGAGTTTATGATTGATTTTTCAGAAACGGTGACTAATATTTTCGGTGCCAATGGTACCGGAAAAACATCGATCAAAGACGCTTTTTTCTGGCTTCTGACTGGTAAGGATAGCTATGGTCGCCAAGATGTTGATTTCAGACCTTTTGACGAAAAGGGACAACCTGTTCATGACGTTGATGTAACAGTTGAAGCTGTTCTTGATATTTTAGGAGTGGAATATACTTTGACGCGAGTATTGCGAGAGGATTGGTCGACCTCGACGGGAACGGCGCCGAAGAAATTGCGCGGGAATACAACCTTGTATTTTATTGATGGTGCGCCAAAAAAGGCAGGGCAGTTTGACACTTGGGTACAGGAATATGTGAATTTAGACTTGCTGCGCTTGACGAGTGATCCAGCCTATTTTCCAGGTTTGCATTGGAAGGAGCAGCGGGAAGAAATCATGGCGTTGGGCGGTGAAGTTACGGCTGCCGATATTATTGCAGAAAAGCCGGAGCTTGAAGAGATCCGAACGGCGGTAGAGAAACATGGTCTTACAGATTTTGCTAACATCGTCCAAAAGGATCTGGACATGCATATTAAAACTATCAATGAAGCCAAGATTAGGATCGATGAAGCCGGTAAAGCATTAACCGGACTTGATGATATTAAGGTGTTGGAAGAACAGGCCAGGGAACGTATTTTATTGGCACAGAAGCCTGTTGACGAACTATTAGAAGAACGTGCAGCTATTGTCAGTGGTACTGCAGTAAAAAATATTACCGATCAAAATTCAGCTCTTGAAGCAAAGATGGAAGAAATTAAAGCCAAACATCGGGAATTGATTGCTGAGGTCAAAAAGCCGTATTTAGAAAAAATGGCCATTCTGGACAGTGACGTCGTAAATGCGGCTGAACGTGTACGACCTCTGCGGCAGCAGTATCGTATCAGTGAAGATCGTATTAAAAATATTGATACAACTCTTGAAGGGCTACGGAAGCAATGGGCTGAAATCGATGAAGAAATCTTTGACGAGACAGAATGTCCGTGTTGCCATCGTCCATATGATGCTGGAATGACAGGTAAAATGCTGGAAGAGTTCAACATGCGTAAAAGTCAAAGTTTAGGTGATATTGATGCAGAAGGGCAGAAACTGAGCGAGGAAAAAAGAAAACTGGTTGAAGAAAACCGGAAGCTGTTAATTGAAATCAATAAGTATTCTGGCTTAGAGGTTGAAGCTCCAGCTTTAAAACGGGAAATTATAGATGCAATGGCAGCTGCAGTAAGCAAAGCCAGACCGCTTGAAGCAATGGAAGGATTCTTGAATGTTCGTGATCGAGTTGATTTGAATAAACGAAAATTGGAAGAACTCCAGCTTGACGTAAAGGTACAGCTCCGGATTATCGATGACAAGTTAGAGCCTTATCAGAAAGCATTGTCTGCTGCAAACGAAACTTTGGTCAAGATCAAAACCGAATCCGAAGTTCGTGAGCGGATTGCAAGGTTGACTGCAGAGCGTGATACAGCTCGTCATCTTGTCGATGATCTGCAGCGTAAAAAATCGTTGGTTAAGTTGTGGAGCACTACTGCTGCGGAATTAGGTACTGCACATACAAACGGAATGTTTAAGTTTGTCAGCTTCAGGCTTTTCACAAAAACCTTATCGACCGATGATATCAAGGAAACCTGTGAGTTGATGATGAATGGTGTTCCGTATCGTAATTTGTCAACTGCGGAAAAAATTATTGCCGGTATCGATGTTATCAATGCGATCAGCTCGGCCAGGAAGGTAAGTAATCCGATTTTCGTTGATAATCGCGAAAGTGTAGTGCAGCTTCCGGAATGTCCAGAGCAGGTTATTAATCTAATCGTAAGCGGCACTGATAAAGAGATTAGGGTGGTGAGAGAATGACGACGGTTGAGATATGTGCAGCATGTATTTTGATAGTATCCGTAATGGCCATGATCTCGATCCTGAAAACGGGGAGAGAATGTTATAAATCGACGGGAGCTGTTCAGGATTGGGTCGTTGATGTTCCGTCGGTAAACCGTCCGGATCCGGCAAATGCTCAAATCGTTTGGCAATCCGAAGTGCCGGTATATTTTGTGGATCCTGAAACAGGGATGGTGTTAAGTGGTATTTTCGTGGGTGGAAATGTAGACCGGGCTGTGGTGAAGGTGAATTCAAGCATTACTCCAGGTCCAAAATATAAAATCGTAGTAGTTAAGTATGCTGATGTTTTTCAAAAAGTTAAGAAAGAAGGTATGGAAAATGACTGAAGAAAAAAATGATCAAAATGTTGTTCCTGTCGAAAATTATGAAGTGACATCAAAAACTATTAAGGGGATAGCTGCACTTGCAAGAAAGGCAGAACGTTATGCAAATTCGTTATTCGTTCCGGAAGTTTTTAGGGGGAAACCTGATGATATCTTTGCTGCGCTTTGCGCTGCAGAACGGTTAGGAATTGATGAGTTTGGACTAATGCAAAGCGCATATGTTGTCTATGGGAAAATTGCCTTCTCAACTCAATTTAAGATTGGCGCATTTAATAGTTGCGGCAAATATGAAAGTTTACAATATGAGTTTTTTGGTACCGTAAATACTGATAGTTGGGGCTGCCGTGCTTGGTGTATTGAAAAAAGAAGTGCGAATAAAATAGTTGGTCCTTCTGTGACAATAAAAATGGCAAAAGATGAAGGCTGGTATGGGAAAAAGGGGAGTAAGTGGCAGACTCTTCCAGAGCTTATGCTTCGATATCGTGCGGCCAGCTTTCTGATTAGCACAACGGCGCCTGAATTATTACTTGGCTTTCAAACATCAGAAGAAGTTATTGATACTATCGATGTAACAGCGACTGCAAATGGAACGTTGGACCAAAAGGTAACGGAAGCACAAGCACTTATTGTCACTACTCCAGTAACTACCGTTGATATGCCGGCACCGGATATCAAAGTACAAAGTGAGTCTGAAAGAGTATCTGTAGCTGTAGCCCCAGAAACGAAAGTAGCGCAGAAAAGGCAACCTTCGTTCTGATGATTGAAGTAGAAGTTTTCAACAGCAGCTCAAATGGAAACTGCTACCGCTTAATTAGCGGTAGCAGTCAGCTGCTTATAGAAGCGGGGATAAAACTTAGCGATATCAGAAAGAAAACCGGACACCAGTTGGGGCGATTGGATGGTGTGCTGGTTTCTCACGAACATGGAGATCACGCCAAAAGTGTTATGCAGCTGATTGATAACGGAGTTGTAGTTTATATGTCAGAAGGGACGAAAGCGGCCCTTGGCGATGCCGCAAAATATGCTGAGGTAGTTCGCCCTGATACGATAAAAAACATCGGCAAATGGCGAATTCAGCCTTTTAGGACGCAACATGATGCAGCGGAGCCGCTGGGATTTGTTATTGAGGATGGCGAAGATAGGCTGCTTTTTGCGACGGACACTTTCTTTTTGCCGTATAAATTTTTAAATTTAACTCAAATTATGGTCGAGTGCAATTATGCGCTCGATATTCTCGATAAAAATCTTTTGAGCGGTAGGGTTACTCAATCGCAGGCCAAGCGGTTATTAACAAGCCATTTTAGCCTGCATAATTTGAAATCGTATTTGAGGGATCAGGACCTGTCTCGAGTCAAGGTTATTTATCTAATGCATATATCAAGCGTTAACGGAGATCAGGAACGGTTTAAAAAAGAGATCCAGTCTGTAACTGGAAAACCAGTAAAAATTTGTGAAGCGTAAGGAGTGGGAACAATGACTACTGTACAAAGTATTGCTCAATTTAATAAAAATCGTGAATCTGCTCGTCAGGAGCAGGAAGAATTTTTGTCTAGTGAAGAAGTCTGCGAGGACGAACCGCTGAAAGGTGATTTTTCCAGTGTAAAAAAAGAATTTTCAGATCAGCATCCTGAAGATGTAGTTGTTTTACCTGAATTCGGTGGGAAGTACAAAATTGTAAATAATATTTATACCCCGTTGGCTAAGGCATTATGGGAGAAATTCAAAGAATTGCAGGGCTGTAATCCTTCAGCTATTTTGTTTGTGAAAATCGAAGAAGGTAAAAAAACATCGTGCAAAAAACCGGTATTTATGGATATCGGAGTTTTATCGCAGCAATGGCAAGAAATTATAAACCAGATGTCAAAGCGTAATTTTACTCATGTCATCAGGATCTATGAGGGGAATATTGATAAATACCAGCAGAGCTTCGAACATTGTTTAGTGCATTTATATAACGAAATGCGCAAAATCAGCCCTGATGGCAGTTTAAGAAATTATGATGTACAAGGCTTTACTGAGGTTATAAGTAACCTTAAATATGGTTGGGATAAGCCAGAATCGATATTGCCGAACCTTATTGAAGCTGGTGACTGGTTGTCGATGAAGAACCGGCAGGGAACATTACCTTTTGGAGAAGATCGCAGCGGCGAAAATATCGAAGCGAAAAAATTTTGATTACGGAGGCATAGATCATCATGGCACGGGCGAAAAAAATAGGCGTCGATTACTATAGCCACGATGTTGGCGCTCAAAAAAAGCAAACTGTAAAAGCATTACGCTCACGCTTCGGCAATGATGGCTATGCCTTTTGGTTTATATTGCTGGAATTGCTTGGTGAACGAGAGGGCTTGTATATGGATTGCAGCGATGAAGCGACCTGGATATATTTGTGCACAGAGGTCATGATCGACGAAGATAAGGTGACAGATATGTTAAATTTCTTAGGGCGATTGGGTGCTATTGATAAAGACCTCTGGGCTGTGGATAAAATTATCTGGTGCCAGAATTTTACAGATCGACTTGCAGGTGTTTTTGAGAAAAGAAAGCTTACAAAACCTGAAAAACCGATCTCTAAAATGGTTTCTGCAACGAAAACAAATATTTCCGCACCAGAAATGCCTATTTCTGCAACAGAAATGCGACAAAGTAAAGTAAAGGAAAGTAAAGTAAAGAATAGTAAAGTAAATACTACGTTAGAAGTAGATACTACCCCTGTGGATAACTCTGACGATAATGATAAACCAAAAAGTGAAAATGGACGGTCGGATGGTTTGGATAAATTTTCAAAATCTGAAAAGCTGGGGGACGAGTTTGCTATAAAAATTGCGCCAGTCGAGTTAGATGCTTTTTGGGAGCAGTTGGCCAAGGTTTATCCACGCAAACGCGGGATCAGTGTACCTATGGCGAAGGATGCGCTGCGAAAGTTTCTTGAGTATGGCGGCGATCAGGCTGACTTGATTGCCGCGGCAGTGAAGTATGGACGAATAGTAGCCGAGAGCAAGACTGAAGAGCAGTTCATGAAAACACCACATGTTTTTGCTGGCGGCTATTTTAAAACCTTTGTGCCAAAGTACCGACGGAATTGCCCTGCGTGTCACGGAGAAGGTTTTGTTGAGGGGCCTGACGGGAACATGGTGGAGTGCTGCTGCGTAGATAGATACAAGGAGTGGAAGGCATGAGTAAACCAAAATATAAAAAAGGGCGATTGATAACCAGTCTTGATGAATTGGTAAAACAGCCTGTTATTTGGTATCAGTTTGGCATAGGGCATAAAGTTTTGGCCAAAGGTTGGTTCTTAAGTTTCCAGGTGAATTTTATTTACAATCAAATTCTGGGGAAGCGTATATATACTGCAGAACTCATAGAAGGCGGTGACTGTGATGAAGAAAAGCCCGTGCAAGGGATGCCCGAACAGGCACGCTGCCTGCTGGGACAACTGTGAAAAATTTAAAGTTTTCAAAGCGGAGTCTGATAAGGTGAATGCTGGACGACGCGAATATAACAAGAAGCTTAACGAACATTTTGTTGATATTGTTCGAGCTCAAAAGAGAGGCGGAAGGATAAAATGACTAAAGCTGAATTGCTTAAGGCAATAAAATTTTTACCTGATGATACTGAAATTTTTATATCTGGTGATTACGCTGAACTGAATTCACTTGGATGGGAGGAAGTGGATAAGGTCGTTATTGAACGAACAAGTTCAGGCACAGTAATTTTTTTGTTACCCTAATTTTTTAGTTAAATAGGCCGCTCGCTACTGTCTCGGCGTGCTATATACAAGCAATGTATCACATTTGGGAAGTATGCCCTGCGGAGGTGATTAGCCCGCAGGGGCGGCCTTTTAATATAAGTTTGGAGTGGTTAAATGTGAAATCCTTGGATATAAAAGCCATGATGGCAATGATTAAAGATGAGCCGGAGGATCAATATATACCGGTATTAAAGTCAGTACTTCTGCAGGCTTTGACGGAAATCAAACAGCTGCGTCGGAAAAATAGCCAGCTCGGTGGTGAAAAGGCCCGATTAAAGCGAGAAAATGCCGCACTTAAGGAGCGGCAATGTATGAGTAAATAGTTATAGCGAAAGGAGAATGAATTGTGATTAAAAACATAGATGTCTCAAAAATCCATCCGCATTACAATAATCCTCGAAAAGAGCTTGGAGACCTCAGCGAGCTCGCAGAAAGTATAAGAAAAACTGGGATACTGCAGAACTTAACTGTTGTGCCCTGGTTCTCCGACATTACCAAATCAGGAGCGGATGATCCGGTCAAACAAGAAGAAATGGGTTATATTGCTGTTATTGGTCATCGGCGCCTTGCTGCTGCTAAACTTGCTGGTTTGAAAGAAGTGCCGTGCGTTATATCGGATATGAGCTATAGCGAACAAATTGCGACAATGCTTCTGGAAAATATGCAGCGTAATGATTTAACGTTGTATGAGCAGGCTGAAGGGTTTCAGATGATGCTGGACCTTGGCGAGAGTGTAGGAGATATTTCAGAAAAGACCGGGCTTTCAACGACTACCGTTCGGCGTAGAGTAAAACTTTTGGATCTCGATAAAGAAAAGTTTCGGCAATCAGTTGAGCGTGGGGCAACCTTAAGCGATTACATTGAGTTGGAGAAAATAGAAGATGTTGATCTAAAAAACAGTGTGCTCGAAGCTATTGGTACAGCTGATTTCAAATGGAAATTGCAGAGTGCGATTAATAAAGAGCAAGCAAATAAAAAGAGGCGTATTATAATCGCCGAGGTGGAGAAATTCGCAACAAGAATTACAGATACGGAAAACTTTGATTACGTTACCAGTTACTATACGTCAAGCGTAAAAAAAGATGGAAAATTTGTTGAAAACAAGCCAGACGATGCAGATACAGTAGAATACTTTTTTACCGTAGGTACATCGGATTACGTGGGCGTGACGTTATATAAAAAGGCTGATGATTCACAGGATGATGCTGAAGCCGATAAAGATCGTGAGTACAGGGAAAGAGAAGAACGCCGTAATGCTTTAGAGATAATATCTAAGCAGGCGTATCAACTTAGGCGTAATTTTATTAAAGAAATGTCAAATTCAGCAGCCAAAAAGAACCTGCATGTGATTATTAAATATTATTTTGCTCCTTTGGTTGAGGGATTTTATCCTATGAGGCCGGACTGGGACGACTATATTGATTTTATAACTCCTGGAATCAACGATAAAGCAGCTGAAAAGCAACTAATTTCTGACCATATTGCTGATGAACCGGAAGTCATGCTTTTAGTAAATGTATATTTAACACTTGATGGTAAGCATAATGGTTATTTTGATTGGAATGGCCGATATCGTAACAATGAGGCGCTGAATAGAACCTATGAGTTTTTAGAAAAATTGGGCTACGAAATATCCGAAGAAGAATTGGCACTAAAAAATGGCACGCATGAACTTTTTGCACCAGTAGGCGGTAAAGAAAAATGAAAGCTAAAAAATTTCTAAAAATAATTAAAAAAGTTTGTGTTGACAATAATTGTGCTGTAGGAAAATGTCCTATGGCCTATGCTAGAAAAGGTGAAAAGTACAGTTCTTGTTTAATGATGGCGGCGGAATCAGTACCATGCGATTGGGATATAGATGCTATAATCACGGCCGTTAAGAGGTATAAGTTAGATGATTTATTAGAATTAAGCCCATGTCCGTTCTGCGGCAGTGTAGCAACAATGAGGAATGACGGCATACATGAGCCTGTAATTGATCCTGCGACTGGAGCAGTGGTAGATGCAAGGGACGAAGAAGCTGAATGCTGTGTTATAGAGTGTAGCAATTGTCCTGCCCAGATGGTAGTAACCAAAGAAACTGGCGAAAGTGAAGCTGAATTGGAGCAGAGAGCTATTAAAACATGGAACAGACGGGACGGTGATAATGATGACTAATTTTAGAATGATCGTCTGTCGGGAGTGCGGTGAACAGATTTTCTTTATTCGTACTCAAAGCGGTGCAAAAATGCCGGTGAATAAAAATCAGGTCGGATACACTCTTGGTGGAAAAGAACGTATAGTAACGCCTAATGGTGAGATCCTTGCGGTTACAATTACAGATAATCCTGAATCAGGACTTGGCTATGTTCCGCATTGGAGTACCTGTAACGGAGCAAACAGAGCTCGCAAAGTATCACCGGTAGTGAAGTCTAAAAAGAAAAACGTTCCGGAAGAAAGCTTATTTTGACCGAGGAGAGATAATGGTGGAAAAACTTACTGCAAATGTTATAAAAAAATATATAGTAGATAAAAACCAACCAGTTATTGCAGCTGATTTTAAAGCCAAAGGCAGAGAATTGGTTGAACGATTTGGAGTTACAGTTCCTGAAGCTATCGACATTCTTAACAATAGGAATATTCTAGAAATATTATGTAAATACGAAGATGCGGTGGGATGAGCTGCCGGCACACCTGTTGTCGAGAGTACGCGCCGATAGTGCAATGAAATTAGATGTCCCAAAAACTGCCCCCATATCCAAATACCATAACAAAACAACAGAAGTGGACGGCATACTATTTGACAGCCAAAAAGAAGCCGACTACTATACCAATCTGCTTTGGTTAAAGAGATCGGGGGCGGTAACTGGTATCGAACTACAGCCAGAATTTGTTTTACAGCCTGGATATGAGCGCGAAGGTAAAAAGATAAGGCCAATTATATATCGGGCTGATTTCAAGGTTACAGAAGCTGACGGGCATATATATTACGTCGACACGAAAGGGATGCGGACGCAGGTATATTTGTTGAAGAAAAAGATGCTACTATATAAATTTCCGGATATTGATTTTCGGGAAGCATAAACGGAGGACGGTAGTCGTGCGAAAAGAAACAAGAAAATATTTATGTGCGGAACTGCGCGACTACCAGCAATCCGTTAATGAGCTGCTGCGGCTCCGGAATCGAATGGAAATGCTGCAGTATCCGGCTTATCGAGCTGACTGCGGTAGTAAAAAAGCAGCTTACATTGAGACCAGGATTGCTATGCTGCAGGAAATTGTCGGAGCAATTGATTCACTACGGAGAGAGCTTTCGGAAGAGGACGAGAAGTTGCTGCAGTTAAAGTTTTGGGCACCACGGCCGCGTATGACTGATAACCAGATTGCAAAAGAAATGGGACTCAGTCGTTCTCAGTTTTACCGGCGGCTGAATTGTATATGTTTGGAGCTGGGGCATAAGCTTGGTACCGATTTATGATTGTTTAATTAACAGGCTATTAAATCTTGATTGATTTAATAGCCTGTTTTTTTATTAATATGGTTTTGAGGTGATAAAAATGTCGGACATAAAAATTATGTGTTCTTATGGCAAGCTCGTGGATCCGTATGAACTTATTGAAAATCCCAAGAATCCGAATCGGCATCCAGAGAAACAAATTGAGATATTGGCCAAGTTGATAAAATCACAAGGATTCAGACGGCCGATTGTGGTCAGCAATAGATCGGGATTCGTTACAGTCGGCCATGGTCGGCTGCTGGCAGCGAAATATTTGGAAATGGAAACTGTGCCGGTAGATTACCAGGACTATGAAAGCGAAGCCAAGGAATGGGCTGATATGGTTGCTGATAATAAAGTGGCCGAGTTTGCGGAATTCGATAACAGTGTTTTATCGGATATGCTTCAGGACTTGGATGATTTTGACGAAGAACTTTTCGGCATGGCGCAGGATGACATTGATAAAATTATGGGTCGTGTCGAACGGGCAGTACAGCAAAATAATACGCAGGAAATCGACATTGGTAAATTTGATGATGAGAAATTTGAACATACTTGCCCCAGGTGCGGGTTTAAATTTTGATCATGGCAGAGTTTTCTTATAAATGGGATCTGGCAAACATAGTCCAGGATAAAAAACATATCAAAGTTTTTAGCTGTTTTTCCTGCGGTGGCGGTTCTACTATGGGATATAAAAGAGCTGGTTTTGATGTCATTGGAAATGTTGAGATTGATCCTAAAATAAATGCAATGTATGTGAAAAATCACCAACCAAAGTTTAATTACTGTATGGACCTGCGCGATTTCAATAAACTGAAGGAGCTTCCTGAAGAACTTTTTTCTTTAGACATTTTGGATGGTTCTCCGCCGTGCAGCACGTTTTCTATGGCTGGGTTGCGAGAACGGGCATGGAATACGGAAAAAGTATTTAGGGAAGGCCAGAAGCGTCAGAGATTGGATGACTTGTTTTTTGTATTTTTAGAAACTGTGGCAAAGCTGAAGCCTAAAATTGTTATTGCTGAAAATGTCATGGGTATAGTCAAGGGCAATGCGAAAGGTTATGTCAATGAAATAATTGCCGAATTTCACAAAATAGGATATCGTGTGCAGCTGTTTCAATTAGATGCTGCGTTTATGGATGTTCCGAGCAAACGGGAACGAGTATTTTTTATTGCAACTAATCAGGCCCATAAACCGCTTGTATTAAATTTTAATAGGCCAAAGGTATACTTTGCTGAGGTGCGGAGCAAAAACGGTGTAGAGGTCAATCCTGCCAGCAGAACAGGGCTGTTGTTAAAGCATCGACAGCCGTCTGATCATAGTTTAGGTGATATAAATAAAAGACTTAATGGTCGGAATACCAGTTTTAACGACACAATCGTTCAGGATGACAGAGTTTGCAGTACGATATCATCGTCAGGAATGTTGTTCCGGATGTGTGACGGCAAGCGATTTAGCAGTAGTGATTTTATAAATTGCCAAACGTTCCCGCAGGATTATGATTTTGCTGGCATGAACGTGCAGTATGTTTGCGGAATGAGTGTACCACCGAATATGATGGCGCATATTGCGACAGAAATTTATGAGCAATGGCTAAAGGAGTAAAGAAAAATGGCTGATGTAAAAATATGTTGCAGCTACACTGAATTGGTTAATACTGATAAATTAGTTGCGCATCCTAAAAATCCGAATAAACATCCGGAGCGGCAAATTATTATTTTAGGTAAGATCATAGAAAATCAGGGGTTTCGACGTCCTATTGTGGTTAGCAGAAGATCAGGCTATGTGATTGTAGGACATGGACGTTTAGCCGCGGCCCAATATCTTGGTATGGAAAAGGTACCGGTCGATTATCAGAATTACGAGAATGAGGCCGCAGAATATGCGGACATGGTTGCTGACAATAAAATAGCAGAGCTGTCTGAATTTGATAAGGAAGCATTTAAAGATATATTGGCGGAGATGGATGCTGGTTTCGATTATTCTTTATTCGGCTGCCGCGATAATGAAATAGATGGTTTACTTGCTGAAATAGGACAAGATGGTATCGTTGAAGATAATATCGATATTGAAAGCGCCATTGCTGAAGCTAGGAATAATACCAGAGTAAACTATGGTGAAATATGGGAGCTGGGATCTCACAGGTTATTTTGTGGAGATAGTACCAATTTGAGAGACGTTACATTGCTCATGGATGGAAAATTGGCCGATATGGTTTTTACAGATCCGCCGTACAATGTAAATTATACTGGCGCTACTAAGGAAAAATTAAAGATAAAAAACGACAAAATGGATAATCAAAGTTTTGGTATTTTCCTTGATAAAGTTATGCATTGCTGTTTTGAAAGCATGAAGCCTGGGGCGGGGATATATGTTTGCCATGCTGACGGTGCAAGTAATGAATTTCGAAGAGCATTTACAGGAAGCGGATTAAGTCTAAAGCAATGCTTAATTTGGCTGAAGAACGTATTTACCCTTGGCCGAAATGATTATCAATGGCGGCATGAACCAATTTTATATGGACATAAACCAGGAGCTGCCCATAAATTTTACGGCGGCCGGAAGCAGGGAACTGTAATTGATGATTTGCCAATAACTGTGGAGCAATCTGAAAGTGGCTTTGTTATACACATACTGAATGGAATTACCGATATTGCAATTAAGGTACCGAGCTATGAATTGGTGGATCTAAATAATATATCTACTATATGGCGTGTTGATAAACCTTTGCGCAATGATGTACATCCAACTATGAAGCCAATCGCATTATGTGCCAAGGCTGTTGTCAACAGCAGTAAAGCTGGCGGGATTGTTCTTGATTTATTTGGTGGCAGCGGGAGCACACTTATTGCTGCAGAACAATCTGGCCGTCGATGCTACATGATGGAGATAGATCCTGTGTATTGTACGGTGATATTGAATAGGTTCGAAGCAGTGACAGGATTAAAAGCTAAAAAAATATAAAAAGCACCCCTTTTTGGGGTGTTTTTTATATTGGTGACGTTTTTGTCCCGCAAAGATGCGACACTTATGCGACTTTTTGGGGTTTGATGTACTTGTATCGGCCTTGTTAATGGTTCAAAATTATATATAGAAGGATGAAAAACCGCTCTACAAGCGGGAATAGACTGTCCTTTTATAAAAAACAAAAATTCTGCAAAAATCGAATTTTCTCGATTTGAAGAAAATTTAGGTGATGCGATGTCGAAACCACAGGATCCAAAAATTGAAGAGGTTATGGAGTCGCTCAAAAAGAACGCGACAGGTTATGAAGTTACTGAAACAGTAATTGAAAAAGGTCCGGTTGGAGCACCGAAAGCAAAGCAGCGAAAGAAGCATGTCCGCGGTGATCCGAAAGCTGCTAAAGCATTTTTGGAGCTTCAGGCGAAACTTGATAAAAGTGGCGATGAATCTCCGCAAGTAAACTGGTTTGAAGTAACGCCTGATGAACGCCTACTGCTAAAGTCCTCAAAGGTATGTGAAATTATGCAGATATCGGATAAGACGCTTAGTGCTTGGGAAAAGAAAGGCGCACCGAAGGAGAAGCGTGGTTGGTGGGATATTGCTGCGTTGATAAATTGGCGCGGCCGAGCTGTTGGGATCCAGGGCGGGCCAGGTGCTGAAGCTGATAAACTGGCTGCAGATACTAGGTTGAAACAGGCCAGGGCAGCTATTGCAGAGCAGGAGCTGAGAATAAAAAGCGGGGAACTGATATCCGTTGTGTTGGTTGAAGAACGGTTGACGGAAGCGTTTGTCAGCATTAGAACCAGCATGATGGCCATCGCAGATCATGTTATGACTGAGATTTACAGTCAATATCCGGAGCTGGCTCCACAAGTTAGGGGGTTGATTGATACCTATGTTAGAGAGGGGCTTAAAGAAGTTGCTGACAGCGGAAGATTCTGCGCACCGGCATCAAGACGACCTGCTAAAAAAACAGGTGGACGCCCTAGAAGAGGTTCTTAAACGGGTATTTCAAAAAATTAAACCTGATGAACCGATGTCGGTGAGTCAGTGGGCAGCTAAAAATCGCTATATGAGCAGTGAGGAAACAAGTCGGCCGGGACCATGGCGAAATGAGATTGTTCCATATTTGGTAGATATCATGGATGCTTTTAATCGCGAAGGCGTGGAAAAAATTATCTTTCTGAAGCCGACTCAGGTCGGCGGTACCGAGTGTGGCATTAATATTGTCGGGTCGATAATCGATCAGAGGCCCGGACGTATTATTTATGTTCTGCCAGATGATGAAACTTTGAAAGAGTTTTCGGCCGATCGGTTGCAGAAGGTTCTTGAAAGTAATCGGTGTTTTGACGGCAAATATCAAAGTGGCGACAGTAAGGATACGATGCTGCGATTTGCCGGTGGCTTCTGTAAGTTCGGCAGTGCCAGGTCTCCGATGGATTTGGCTTCATGGTCATCGCCTACGGTCATTATGGATGAAATAGATAAATACGTTAAGATCGCAGGAAAAGAAGCCAGCCCTTTAAAACTGGCGGAAGAACGTGCCAAGAACTGGCCGGGCCGGAGAAAATTGTTTTTCTGGTCAACGCCAACGTTGAAAACGGGACAGATCTATCAGCTGTATGAAGCAGCGGACGTGCGGTATGAATATCAGGTGCCGTGTCCGTTCTGCGGTGAGATGCAAGCACTGAAGTGGGAACAGGTAAAGTTTGACTCCAAGCAGGAAGCGACTTATGTTGAAGAACATACGCATTATGAGTGCGTTCAATGTCATGAGCATATTACTGATAAATACAAGCCTGATATGTTGGTTCAGGGAAAATGGGTACCGCTCAATGATGTGGAAGGAAAGCCACGCAGTATTGCTTATGGACTGAATTCTCTGTATTCACCTTGGGTAACTTTTGGGCAGATGGCCGCAGAATTTATTAGGTCTAAAGATGATCCGCTGCAGCTTAAGAATTTTGTTAATTCCTGGCTGGGCGAACCGTGGGAAAGCAAGTCTGCCGTTATGGATGTGGATATCGTGCTGCAGCACAAGACGGAATGTCCGATGTTCATCGTCCCCGGCTGGGCGCAGCTCTTGACCGGCGGCGTGGACGTGCAAAAAGGACATTTCTATTGGGAGATCCACGCTTGGGGACCGGGTGTAACAAGTCAGGTTTTAGGCTACGGCAAGGTAACGACGTGGGAAGATATCAATACGGTTATGTCAACGCTTTATCCAGGCGAAGATGGCCGCAGCCAATACCGTGTATGTATCTATGGTATCGATACAGGCTATCGTACTGAAGAAGTTTACGATTATTGCTGGCAACATCAAGGAGTAGCGTTTCCGGTTAAAGGTAGTAGTACCCAGATGGCCGCGTATCTTCGCGCAACTAATATCGAACCGAGATCTCCGGGAAAAATGCCGCTACAGTTATGGTTGGTCAATACTGACCAGTATAAAAATGATATAGCTACTAGGCTTGGTGCTCCTATAGGGCGCAGCTCATGGATGTTAAATGCCGATTGCAGCAGGGAGTTTGCGGAGCATATAACATCAGAGCACCGAATAGTAGACGAGAAAGGGCGGGAAAAATGGGAGCCAAAAACCAGCGCCAAGCAGAATCACTGGTGGGATTGCTGCGTGTATGCTTTCGCTGTCGCTGACTTGGTCAATATGAGGGCGCTGCAGGAACGTATTATCGAAGAACCGGTTGATACAGCTGCCGAAGATGAGGAATTAGCTATTCCAGAACCGGGCTTTACTATTTAGGGGGATTATATGGACATTGAAACTTTGAACCAAAGGCTGGCCGATGTGGACGCCGCTATATCCAACGTTATGAAGGGCGGTCAGGTCATTCAAACCAGAAACGGTAAGGTTCAGCAGGCCAGTTTAAATGAATTGAGAGCTGAGCGGGCTGCGCTTGAGCAACAGATAGCCGAATTTAATGCAAGCGGCCGCATCGAGTATTTTGGAACGCCGCTGACATACTACGGAAGGAGATAGAAGGTTGACGAATAATCAGAGAAATCCTACTTTTGCAGAGCGCATAGATAACTTTATCGGGTTCTTTTCTCCGCGATGGGCCTTCCAGCGGAAGGCCCATAGAATAGCCTTGCGTGGCGCTAATGCTTATGAGAATGTTCCAACATGGCGGAATTCTGCCGGGTGGTATCCGACAGATGGAAACGCTGAGGCTTTAAATTCGTCGAACCGGGATCTGGCCAGAAAAAAAGCACGTCATCTGGAACGGAATTCAGAGATAGTCAACAGTATCTTGAATGCCTTTGAACGCAATGTCGTTGGCAAGGGATTCAACCTGCAGGTCAGGACAGAAGATCAGGACTGGAATAATCTCCTTGAAGAAATTTGGTCCGAATTTAGCCGACCGGGTAACTGTGACGTATCAGGTAAATTTTCATTGAATGAGATCCTCAGAATGATAGTGCGCCGGCGGTTGGTTGATGGCGGGATTTTGGCTATAAAAGTTATCGATAACGATATGCGGATTCCATATCAAATTCAGCTGGCAGAGGTGGACGAGCTGGAAGGGCCGGCTGCATTACGATCACCGAAGGGAAATGCTATAGTCGGCGGTATCGAGGTGAGCGATGCCGGCAAGCCGCTGTCGTATTACTTACGAAAAAATAGCTTTGAAACTTTCGTGCAATTGGAGCCGGAACGTATCGAAGCGAAACGAGTTTATTTCTTGGCTGATCATAGCCGGCCAAGTGAAGTGCGGGAAATGACGCCGCTGGTCAGGACACTGGATAAAATTCACGACCTGGACGAATTTTTTGAGGCGGTGGCATTTAAGCAAAAAATAAATGCGGCAATAGCTGTCTGGATTACTACAGCGAAAGATGCTACGACGCCCGTGGGAAATTCGCTTGTAGCGACAGGCGGCAGTGATAGCGGCAAAGCTGCCGGAAGTAAGCGTATCGTTCCCGGCTCGGTCAATAAATTAAAGCCAGGCGAGGATGTTAAAACACTCGTTCCTAGCGGGCAGAGCAGCGAACTTGCAGACTATAATCTGGCTATGTTACGGCAAATTTCTGCGGGACATGGCTTATCTTACGAGATGGTTAGCCGTGATGTTAGCCAGGTCAACTATTCCAGTGCCCGGCAGAATCTGCTGGAAGATTGGAAGGTCTTTGAGCAGGAACAGCAGTTCCTGATCGAACACTTCCTGGACTTCGTGTTTGAGGATGTTGTGCTGTCTGCTATTTTATCCGGCAGGATTCCGGAGGATAAAGTACCGCGGGACTTTTATAAAAATACATCCAAATATTTAAAACATGAATTTATCGGCCAGGGACTGCCGTGGATTGATCCATACAAAGAAGCCTTGGCCAACAAGCTGATGTTGGAAACCGGCCAAACTAATCTCAAAGAAATTTTTGCCAAAAAAGGGAAGGACTGGGAAGAGGAACTCGACCAGGCCGCCAATGAAGCAGTAAAAAAATTAGCGGCTGGCATACAGCAGGAAGGAGAGAATAATGCCAAGCAAACTAAATGACGAACATTACCGTAATATGTCGCGTGATGAGCGTATGAATATTCCTCGTTGGCGTAGTGCGGCACTGGGACAGTTTAACGAAGAAAATCGTACTGTGGAGATGTCGTTTGCCAGCGAAACACCTTGCCTTGACTGGTGGGGTGATAAAGAAATCCTGCGCTGCAATGACGAGGCCATGAATACTGAACGTTTTGCGGCCGGGGTGATGCCGATACTTTTTAATCATAAGCGGGACGCAGTTGTCGGTAAACCTACCCGTATCTGGACAGAAAGCGGCCGAGCTTACGCTGAGATCCAGTTTGCCCAGACTGAAGAAGCAGAAAAAATCATGGGGCTCGTCAAGGACGGCTTTATTCGCGGAGTGTCCGTGGGGTATCGCGTAAATGAATGGACTCTTATCGAAAAAGGACATAAGTCTGAGGACGGAATCGAAGGTCCGGCTTGGATTGCAACACGGTGGGAAGTTTTTGAAGCCAGTATCGTGACGGTACCAGCTGACGCTTCCGTTGGCGTGGGACGGTCACTGCCGTTTCCCGACGATTTTGAAAATAATATTGTGCCGGAGCGCAGCTCCGGAGAATTAAAAGGGGGAGAAAAAATGTCTACTGATGAAAAAGGTAAACCAACTGAAGAAAAGAGAGAGGCAAATCCGACCGGAGTTGTTCCGGCGACATCGCCTGTGAACGAAGATGAGATCCGTGCGGCAGCACAAAAGCAGGAACGCCTGCGCTGCTCGTCTATTGATGCATTGTGCGACAAATTTGATATCGAAAGTGAGCAGAGGAGTAAATGGCTGAACGACGGTACGGCTATCGAGACAGTTAACCGTGAGCTGCTTGAAGTGCTCAGTGCGCGTAATGCTGCCAGAGCATCTGCTAAGCCTGAGATGGGGGCTGCCGAAGAAGATAAACTACGTGCAGCTTATCGCGATGGCTTGGCTTTACGTGCCGGTATTGCGATTGCTAAGCCGGCAGATGGTGCCGAGAAAATGCGGGGCATGAGCCAGCGCGATATTGCCCGCGACATCCTGATGCGCGCCGGCGAAAAAGACGTTTTGCAGCTTAACGCTGATGAGCTTTTTGTCCGGGCTATGACCAGCAGCACATATTCTGATCTACTGAATTCTACGGTAAGGCTTTCCATGAGTCAGGGTTACGCGGAAGTGGATACTACTTTTGAAGCATGGACTGTTGAAGGTACCTTGAGCGATTTCAAAACTGCCTATCGCTACAAGCTGGGCGGAGCGCAGGAGCCGGAACTGATTCCGGAGAACGGTGAGTTCACTCATGCCAAACTTGATAAGGAAAAAACTGCGGTTCAGCTCGGTACTGATGGTATTGCATGGAACTATACCAGACAGTTGTTTATCAATGATGATTTGGATATCTTGGCAAAATTCCCGTATCGGTTTGCTGCAGCTTTTAAACGCAAGATCAACCGTTTGGCGTATACTGCTCTCGCAGGTATTACTTACAGTTCTGCCAATGGTAATCTGGCTGCGAAAGCAGGTGCTCCGAGTACCGAATCTTTATCCGCAGCGCGCCAGCTGCTGAGAAAGCAGAAGGACTTTAGCAAAAAGTACAGTCTGAATCTGAACGCCAAATATCTGATCATTCCGTCCACTTACGAGACGATAGCGGAACAGCTGCTGAGATCTTTGGCTGATCCTGCCGGTACTCATTCCGGCGTAGCTAACGTATTCCGTAATTCCTTGGATATCGTTGTAGATACTGCTTTGGATGATATCAATGCAAATGCCTGGTATATTGCGGCCGCAAAAAATCAGGTAGAAGGCATCGAGATCAGCTACTTGAACGGCAACAAAACGCCGATCCTGGAATCGAAGGATTCTTTTGATACGCTGGCACGTTCTTTCAGAATGTATCTTGATTTCGGTATCGCTGCTTTGGATTACCGCGGTTTTGTAAAAAATACAGGGAAATAAGGGGGAGTAAATCATGGCAAACGAAAAAGCTTTTTTCCACCGTAAGGGCGATAAGCTGGATTATAAATGTACGGCAGACGTGGCAGAGGGCGACGTTATTGTGGTCGGAAGTATTTGCGGCGTGGCCGAAGCCGCTGGTATTACTGGCCAGCTGATTGCGCTGACGGTAGGCGGTGTATTTTCGTTCGAGACTGACGCTGCTGCTATTGACCAGGGCGCTCGTGTCTATCTGAAAGATGATGGGACGGTTACTGCTACACAAGGCAGTAATACTTATCTGGGTGTTGCGTGGTCTGCCGCACCTGCTGCATCTGGCACAACTGTTGACGTAAAAATCAATGCCGGCGCTGATGTAGCGACAGCCGCTGCAGCATCGGCACCTGGCGAATAACAGAAACTTCAAAACTGAATAGGGGTGGATTTTGCCTGCCCCTATTTTTTTACACCCTAAAACAGGTGAAATGGGGGTTTTTATGGCTAATGATGCAATCAAATCGATTATGCAAAGAGCGTTTTTTTCAGGTCCGCTGGCTGAGAAAATCGTTTACAACGGTGACGAAATTTCTGCGATCGTAGAGATTGGCGAGGAGTTTGACAGAACAGAGGTCTATTTCAAGGAACTGAACCGGGCTGCAAAAGTCAGCGATAAAGCCAAGTTTACTGTTTGCGATACAGACGTTCCAGCTCCAAAGCCAGGAGATTCGATCGTGTATGAAGGGCAGATCTGGAATGTAAATGCTATATATCTGAAAGACAGTCTTGCCGGGAATACTACGGTATCGGCTTCAAGAGCCGAAAGGAGTGGTTTGCGATGATGATTGAGATAAACGTACAAAATGGTATATCTCAGTATTTACAGTCGCTTATCAGAAATTCTCCAGATTTTGTCCGCGGCTGCAGTAAGAGTATGGGTTATTTTGTGCAGCGTGAGATAAAGAATGAGCTGCGTAAAGGCGGCGGAGATTTTAAATCAAGTTGGCCGAAACGTATTCCATGGAAGATTCGTAATGATCTTCGTCCTGGAGCACCACAAAGATGGTACGGGCGATTAATAAATGCAATCGGCTATCAGTATGCATCAGGCGGTATTGTAAAGGTTGGCTGGACATCAGCGGCATCCGCGAAGTATGGCCGCATACAGGAGGAGGGGGCTGATTATCCAGTAACTGCTTGGGTAAGGAAGCGCTGGGGCAAATCTGGCCATCCATTACGCGGTGATACTACTCACTTAAAGGTACCGGCGAGACCGTTTTTTGAACCGATCATGAATAAGCTGGAGCCGAAGCTGCCTGCATATGTGGCAGCAAAAGCTCAGGAGTTTTTAGATAATGGCGGGAGTTTCAGGAAAACTGCCGGGAAGGGGCGTAAGTATCAAGTTTTTGGGGGTTAATAAATGAGTAAGTTACAAAAAAATTTAACTGATCTTGCCGTGACCTTAGCAGATCATTTAGCCAGATCGGATAAACTGCAAGCATTTTGTCAGGAGCGTTACCATAAAGCGCCGATGATTGCCGTAGGTGACGCAACAGAAGCGTTTACACCGACAAAGGCAGATGCGCCATATATTTTCTTTTATGCCCTTTGGAAGGAAGAGGGCATCGAAAAAAGGGAGTGTCACTACCATTGCAATATCAGTATCGGGGTCGCCGTTGACGGGCAGGAGCCGTTTGAAACAGATACCGGTGTTAAAGTGTTTGCCGGCAGCAAAGAAATTGGCGATTTTGCAATACTCATCCAGAGGGAGCTGGACGCTTACAACGATGGTATGCGGCCAATCAGCAGTATAAAAGCAATCCAGCTGGGGGCGTTGGATTCAGCAGGGACTCACTGGGTTACCGATATCGAATGTGAATGGACCATGGAGCAGACGCTCAGTACGTCATATGAAGAAGCGTTTTAAAGGGGGTTATGACATTGTTAAAAATGAATTTACAGCTACATGCGCGTCAAGCCATTGGTGCGTATACAACTCTGAAAATGGGATTTGAAACCGAATTCGGTAAGGATCCGGCAGACCTTGCAACTAAGGCTGTACAAATGCCGTTTAATACTTGTGGTATAGCGGCCAGCCAGAATAAAACAGATCCAGCGACTATTCGCGGTCGCCGCGATCCGGTCGAGCCGATCATGGGTAATATTGACGTAGGAGGCGACTTGGTTGTACCGATGGATGCTACTGCGTGCGGGTACTGGTGGAAGGCTTCTATGGGGACGCCTACTACGACGGCAGTTGAGGGCAAGGAAGGTTTCTTTAAACATGTGTTTAAGCCGGCCGACGATCAGCCGTCGTTAGTGCTGGAAAAGGGATTTCCTAAAATCAATTCCTACGCAAAATATAACGGCTGCAAGGTGTCGAAGATGTCTATCTCGGCCGGCGGCGACGGTGAGCTGACTGCAACCATCTCGATTATGGGCTGTGATGAAAAGATTAGCACGGCAACGATCTGTGCTAATCCAAGCGAACCGGTCATGAATAGGCTTAATAACTTTATGGCCGACCTGCTTCTCGGCGGGAATAAGACTGCGACAGTGACGGCATTCACGATGGATATCGACTTTGGCCTGGACGGCGATACTTATGCTATCGGCGGCAAAGGGTACCGTACAAACGTCAACGAGGGGCTCATCAATATATCGGGCAGTATGACGGCGTTTTTTAACGATAACACGTACCTTGAGCTGGCGGAAAATAGTACGGAGACCAGCGCAGAGCTGACCTTTGCAACGGGCGACTTGAAGATGTCCTTGCTGCTGCCTGAGATTAAATTTAGCAGAAATTCGCCGTCTGTAGATGGTCCTTCCGGCATCAAACAGGAACTGCAATACAGTGCATATTATCAGGATAGCGATGAGAATGCTGCTATCGTGGTTACCATACAAAACAAAGTAGCAAGTTATGAATAAGGAGATGTTGAAAAATGGCTGAAGATAAAAAAATACTTTTAGAAGTTCGCGGAATGACATGGGATGAAAACTGCAAGTTTATTAAAGAGCTTCTCCCGCTTACAAAAGATATGGACGTTGCGGAGAGCGATCTGATGAGTGCTGAGTGGATGTTTAAAAATGTTTATACGGGAATCGATATCAACACGTTTACTCCGGGTGAAATCATGGCAATTTGTTATCGCACGATTGCTTTGAGCAGTGAAATCAGACAAGAAGAAATAAAAAACTTAAAGCCTTCTTCGCTTGGCAACGGGAGCGAAGCGGCTATTGTGGAGATTGCCGAAGAATCTACGGGGCCAGAGAAATAAAAGTACCTTGCGAGACTTGTCAGTACGCACCGCCGAAGCTATTGCCGGGAAATCAACAAGTAATGTATGTATGGCGGATGGTACAGCGATGCTGGAAGTATGTTTCTACCATGGCGGGAGTATATCCGGTGGGGCTCGATTGGTTAGAGGTTGATTTTTTAACCAGAACGTATGGAATAGAAATGTCAGCGATGTTATTGGAAAAATTACAGGTGATCGAGAAGATACAGATCGAAGCTGCGCTGGAGAAAGGGGACGAATGAGATGGCGGTAGCAGAAACAAAAGTAAAAATATCGTTAGTTGACGCTATGAGCCCCGGACTCAGCAGAGCAAAAAGATCTATTGATGGAATTGATAGCTCGAGTCGTGCATTGGGACCAGCGTTTGCATCTGCAGCTGGACAGGCGGCGGGATTGGTAACTGCCCTAACCGGTTTGTACGGCTTGGCTGATATGAGTGCAGAACTCATTAAACGTCCTTTTGGATTCGCTAAAGGAATGGAAACAAACAGCTTGGGTATAGCCGGTATTTTACAGTCTATGACTGAACTTAACGGCAAGCAGTTGGAATGGAACCAGGCAATGAGTATCTCTAAGGGGATTCTGCACGACTTGAATGATGCGGCGTTGCGAACTGCAGCAACAAGTGAAGATCTAGTTGAAGCGTTTAGAGCTTTGCTGGGACCTGGCCTTGCCGGTGGCATGAATATCGAACAGCTGAAGGAGTTTACGACGGTCGGTGTTAATGCGGTTAAATCTTTAGGTTTGCCACGAAACCAGATTGTGCAAGAATTGCGTGATTTGGTTCAGGGTGGTATCCGCCCACAGTCAAGTACGTTAGCTGTAGCTTTGGGGTTGACCGATGCTGATATTGCCGCTGCTAAAGCTAGCAGTGAGGGCCTTTTTGATTTCCTTATGAAGAGGATGAAAGGCTTTGAACGTGCAAGTCTTGAAACGCCAAAAACTATGGCTGGTTTGGGGGATCAGATTACTGAAGGGTTTACTAGATCGGCTGCGACTGGCACTGTTGATATTTACAATGCGTATAAAGATACTTTAAGCAATATTGCCAACCTGTTTCTTGATCAGGAGAGTTTTGAACTGAATAAAGAAACTATTAACAACATGAAAATATTTTCCGACCATATTATAAATGCTGGTAAAGGTGCAGCAGAAGTCGGGAAAGTAATGACAACAATAATTACTCCGGCGGTTAGTACATTAGGATCTGGGTTAGGGTGGGCTGCTGATAATGTAACTACCATAGCAACAGGTTTTGCGGCGTGGAAGGTTGGCAGTATTGCTAATGATGTAGCGCAGGTTACAAATAATACAAACGGAGCATATCAAGCTCAGACAATGTTGGGTGGTGCTGTTCAACGAACTTTAGGGTATTACCAAACTGGAAAAGCATCCATTATGGAACGTTATCAGATGGAGATGCAAGCTGCTACCCAAGCTTCAAGCGTAGTGCAGCAGGCTTACAATAGAGCAGCTGCTGCGGCAAAAGAACGAGAGATTGTTGAAAGTGCTGTGAATAGGCTGATAGCTAAGGGCCATAATGATGTGGCGTACAGGCTTAGCAATTTACAGTATAACTACCAAGAGCTTGGTTTGACTGCTGCACAGGCTGGAAAACTTCAGCTACAAGCTGCAAAACAAGCTGCAAAGGGAGAAGCTGAGTTAGCTACAGCAACAATGAACGCACAAAAGGAACATTTGCTTGCTGCCAATGCCGCAAGAACACAGGGGACTGCTACAGTAGGACTTTATAACAAAGTAATTGGTTTTACTGGTGCGGCGACTGGTGCCGCTGGAGCAATAGCGATGGTGGCTGGAGAAACCGACGGATGGGTTGGGAGTATGGCAAATGCTGCCTTTCAAGGTGGGATATTGATTTCTACAGTTTTAAATCTTACTCAGGCAATTCAAGCTTTGAAATTGACTGCTGGAGTAGGCATTTTTGCTGGCGTTGGTACCGCGGTAGCCGCTATTGGTTATGGTGCTTATCAGAAATATCAACACTATAATAACGGCGGAAAATTTACTTATGATGAAACTGGTCGTGTACTTATTGATGACAGCATCACTGTTCCTGATACCGGGATACATGCTGTTGATTATAGTGCGCAAATTGCTGCTAAACGTAGGGCGAAAGATGCTTCCGACAAAGCCGCTGCTATTGATGCTAAGAACTTGGAGTTAAAAAACTTCGGTGGTACTGCAGAAAAAGCCAAGAAGGGCAAAAGTGGGAAGTCTCAGACTGAACGAGATGCTGAAAAAGCATTGAAAGAATTGACTAAGTACCAAGGTAAAATCGCAGAGTTATCACAGGAAGTAAACCGGAAAATAATTGAACAGACTGGATCGTCGTTTGATGTGTCTAATGCGTCGCTTGCTGAAGAAATAGAAAAAATGAATTCTACGATCAGTAAGGCGCAGATTGCCGGTGTAGATCCTGCCGAGATTTCTAAAGTACAAGAGCAGATAGAGCAGTACAAGAATGCCAAATCTGCTCAGAATTATCGGGATTATTTGTCAGAAAAACATGGTATGGACATGGATTACTATCAGACGCTGGAAGATACCCATTCTATTCATATCAGCCAAATTAATGATTTGCGGATTTCTGAAATTGAAGAATATCGAAACAGCCTGCAGAAGCAACTTGAAGATACCGAACTTACTGAAAAAGAAAAGTTGCGTATTAGACAGGAGTATGCTGCAGCAACAAAAGCGCTTCAGGATGCTCAATCGGCGGATTTAACAGCTTCTTGGCGTACTGCAATGGATGAGATCAAAAACCTGCAATATGATCAATTGGGTACAATGCGGCAAGGGTTAGATGACATCTTGGGAACATTTACCAACTTTGGACAGAATATGTTGACGGAGCAGAAATCCTTTTCGCAAATGTCTGAACAGCTTTTTGAGGATTTTACCAATAGTATTTGGAACATGATGATGAAAGTCATTATGCAGGGGCTGGTCATGAACATGGTTACGAGCATGTTCGGTATGGGTGGCGGTGGTGGTATCACAAGTAATGGTATGGGTTATATGGATTCCATATATGCAGCACAGTTTAGACATAGAGCTTTCGGTGGCTATACTCCAACAGGGATGGTGATGGTTGGTGAAAAAGGACCTGAGCTTCTTGACCTAAAAACGCCAGGACGTGTTTATACTGCAGAACAAACCAAAGCTGCCCTAAGTGGTGTAAACGGCGGTAATGCTGGCATTCAAAATATCGAAGTGAATATCACTAATGAAAGCGGGCAACCAGTACAAGCTGCTAAGGGCAGCGCAACTTTTGACGGAGAACGCCTTGTGCTTGGAATCGTACTGAAGGCAGTACAAAACAATGAAGGCGGGTTCCGTGATGTGATGCGTTCAGCTGTCGCAACTTATTAGGGGGGATAATATGGCATCAAAATATACTTTCCCAGCTGGAATTAGAAATCCTGATTATCCGCTGGACGAACAACTGGCCGATCCAACTCTACGGTCAGAATATGAAGATGGATCCCAGCAGACACGCCCTAAATTTACACGTATTCGCAAGGTTTTTACCATCGAGTGGAATTCGTTGCCAGATACGGAAAAAGAGCTGCTTGTAGATTTTTACTGCAATACTGTAAAAGCTGGTGCTGAAGCTTTTGACTGGACTGATCCGGTATCAGGCAAACTGTACGTTGTACGTTTTGGATCGGCACCGAAGATCAAAGCAAAGATGCTGCATTATTACACAGTGTCTATAACACTGAATGAGGTGTAGGCCATGGCTATTAAATTATCAACATTGGCCAAGCTTGCCAAGAACGAATTATGCAGCGGAACCGCTTTTTTAATTTTGCTGAAGATAGAATTGCCGGGATTGGAAGCTGAAGATAATATCCACGTAGTTGCAAATACAGAGGATATTTACTGGTGCAATCAGTTATATCAGGCATTCCCGTTTCAGATTGGTACAGTCAAAGAGGACGGGTCAGGATCTATACCAAGCGTTGAGCTGAAGGTAGATAATACAACACGTGATATGGAGTATTGGCTAAATCATGGCGGTGGTGGTGTCAATGCAAAGGTAACATTATATGTCGTATTGTCGACAGCTTTGGATAATCCGGTACCAGAGCTGCAGGAAGTTTATTCTGTCACCGATGCTACGGCATCTGAACAGTGGGTAACGTTCAGCTTGGGTAACAGCTATCCGTCGCAGGCACGTCGGCCGTGGGACACATACAAGAAAAATAACTGTTCTTTTCGTTATAAAGGACCAGAGTGCGGATGCACTTCTGAACTTGAAGGCTGTAACCATACGCTGGCTGATTGTCGAAAGCGTGGAAATAGTAAACGTTTCGGTGGGTTCCCTGGCATTGATCAAGGAGGTTTATATGTCTAATTCAATTCAGTATGCTGATCTTATTGGTGTGCCTTTCCAAAATTTAGGCCGCGATTTTAAGACCGGTCTTGATTGCTACGGATTGGTGGTTGAGATTTATCGCCGTTGCGGAAAAGACATCGGCGAGTATTATTCTGACTGCTCGGATAAAGCCAGGATCAATGCGATACTGAGGCGTGAAGTTGCTACGATGAAATGGCGCCGGATTGCAGAAGGAGAAACTTTACCGGTACCATGCCTGGTTGCTCTGCGATTTAATGCGCTGCCAGGAGTAGTAAATCATACCGGTGTTTACATCGGGAATGGCCGCTTTATCCATACCAGAGAAAAAATAGGCTGCTGTGTCGACAATATCAACAGCATAGCTTGGAAGAAGCAGATTGAAGGATTTTATGAATTTGTGGGGTGATCGCCCTTGATTACTATTGTTTTTGTAAAAAATCCGTTCGAACCGGATAAAGACAGGTCAAGAAAACAAGTGGAATGCACCGGCGAAATGCTCGAAAGCTATATCGCCGAATACCGTACCCTGCTGCCGGATCAGGAACTGCACATCCAGGTCAGCGGTACTATCGTCAAGCATCCAGATCAATGGCTGGTTATGGACGGAGCTTTTATAACCGTTCATCCGGTCGTTGGGAAAGGCGGAAAAAGCATTTTAGGGCTTGTGGCCATGGTTGCGTTGACCGTTGTTTCAATGGGTGTTGGTGGCGCTGCTGCCGGCGGTGCGTGGGGTGCATGGAGTGCAGCTGCTACTGCTGTGAATACGGCTTGGGGTTACGCAGCTGCAATGGGAATAATGCTCGTTGGTGGAACATTGATTTCTAAATATCTAATGCCGAAAGTATCACTTGGTAAATTTAACAATACTACAAGTGATCCAACGTACAGCTGGAATGGTATTACTACCATGGACGGGCAAGGTAATGCTGTTGCTATTACTTACGGCATTGTTAAATCTGGCGGGCAAAGTATTGCTAAGTTCGTAACCAATAACAATAACGATCAGGTATTGAACTGGATGGTTTGTGCCGGCGAAGGACCGCTGACGATCAGCGATGTCAGGTTGAACGATAACCCAATTTCAAATTATAAGGATGTAACCGTGGATATCCGCCCTGGTACCAATACGCAGGAGATAATAAACAATTTTAATGATATCATCACACCGCGGCCGCTGGGATACGAAATCCTGAACAACGAATACCGGACAGACGTTATTCCGGGCAATACTACCGAGGGTATCATAATTGACGTGGAATTCAGCCAAGGCTTATACCATGCTAATGACGATGGGAACCTCAGTAGCGCTTGGGTAGATATCAACGCCGACTATGCACTTCGCGGCAGCGGTGTGTGGAAACCTTTGGTAAGTGGCTATACATTGGTTAAACCTAATCCTGTAAATGCTGTGCTTATTGATGGATCTGCCGAACTTGGAAATTGGAAAATCAGAGTGCAGCGGATGAAATCAGAAACTACAGACAGTGATGGAGATACTATTAAACAAATTTACTGGGTAGTTCGTGTTGGTAAGCCGAGTTCTAGAGATAGTTGGTTTTTTGGTAATCATGGTGGATGGTATTCCGGATCGTTTTCACCTGGGGCCACAGGCAGTATTGATGTCGGACCATTCAGATTTGATAAACCTACCATGCAGGCTAAAGGTGATGGTTATAGTACAACAGCAGAAGTCGCCAAGAATGGACGTGTCAGTGCGGCGCAAAGTACCGCAGTACGGCGTAGTTTCCGTGTCGATAATATCCCAGCCGGTGAATACGAAGTTCGTGTAACGGTGGTCGGGCGTAGCGCGGCGACAAACAGTACCCGCGATGGTGTGAAGTGCTGGTGGACGACGGTATCAAGCGTTATTTATGACGATTTTATTTATCCGAACAAGGCGCTGATCGGCGTTAAAGCGCTGGCCACGAACCAGCTTTCCGGCAGTGCGCCGAATTTGACGTTTATCAAAGAACGTGCGACAGTCCTGGTCTATAATCCGTCTGTTGGGTACCAGGAAAAAGAAGCTAATAATCCGGCATGGGCCGCTTACGACTACTGCCACGGCGCCAGATTATTGGAAGATCCTCGTACTGGCCAGAACGTTGTCGACGTTCGCGGTGTACCTGCAGAGCTGATGATGTATGACCGCTTCGAGGAATGGGCAGAGCACTGTGACAAGATGAATTTGAAAATCAACATTGAGATGGCGACAGTCGGCGAATTCTGGCAGCAAGTAAATACAGATATTGCTCCTGTCGGTCGTGGGAAAATCGTGCAATTCGGTACCAGGTTTGGTTGTATTTGGGATCATGTTTCACAGCCGGTGCAGATGTTTACGATGGGGAATATCGTTACCGGTAGTTTTAAACAAACCTGGCTCGGAACGAAGGATCGCGCCAATGCTATAGAGCTGACCTTCAATAATGCAGCTAAGGACTACGAGCGCGATACTATGACCTGCTATGGCGATAATTATGATGATCCAGGTATCATACCGAAAACAACGCAGATACAGATCAACGGCATTACCAGTTGGGACCAGGCATATCGAGAAGCAAAGTATCAGCTGAAGTGTAACGAGTTGCTGATGCAGAGCGTTGAATTTTCGGCCGAGATTGATGCAATCGGATGCATGGTAGGCGATCAGATACTGGTTGCCCATGATGTACCGCAATGGAGTCACAGCGGACGCATTTATCAGAACAACGGTCTTTATGTTGTGACATTGCCGATTGATCCGGATACTGTTGATATGACGCTGGATTATCAATTCCAGTATCGCAGCATCAACGACAATCTTCACAGTAGGAAAGTAAGCAGTATTGATGTTGTCGGGCGTATGATATCGGTCACTGTGGAAACTGGGTTCGACGAAACAGATCCGCCGCAGGAGCAGGATATCTTTGCTCTGGGCCCGGTAGAACGTACGTGCAAGCCTTTTATCGTGACAAGCATTTCACGTAATGGAGAGTATCAGCGCCAGATTACAGCGCTCGAATATAATGCAGCCATCTTTGAAGAGAATTACGAGATCCCGATGCCGGACTATTCACTGGATACAGATAACGATGCTCAAAACGTTATCAACCTTCAGGCTCGGCAGGTAGCTTATAAAAACAAGCAAGGAACATTGTGCTGCAGGATGTTTGTTTCTTGGCAACTTCCCGACGGAGCTGCGGCAGATTATTTTACGGTCTTGCTGTCTGACAATTACGGCAGTACCTGGAAGGTGGCGGCATCGGTATATGGTATGGAGTGCGAACTCGACACGCAGCCATTTACCGAGTATATGGTCAAGGTTATTACTGTGCTTAAACTCCGGCAGTCTACCGGTACGATTGTTGGCCCGGTGGCCGCAGGCATCGATGAGTTGCCGCCGGATGTCACGACTTTGGATCACGAAGAACTTTCAAGCGGTACGCGCCGTTTTTGGTGGACCTTTGAATATCCGAATCCGAATGATATAGCCGGATTTAAGATCAAATACATCCAGGGCAATAGCTTGAACTGGAACGCTGCGTATGATCTGCATACCGGGTTTGTAACGCTGCAGCCTTTTGAAACGCAGGCACTGCGTCAAGGCGTACATACAGTCATGATCAAAGCTGTAGATAACGCCGGGCAGGAAAGCCAAGGGATGGCCTACTGCGTCCTCAACTTGGGGGATCCGCTTGAAGATAATGTGCTCTATAAAGAGGACTTTACTGTCGATCGCTGGTCAAAAGTCGTTACCAATGGCGTTATTTTGGATGACGGTTATATCCATGCTCCGCAGTCCTCTTATTTTTGGGGATACCCCGAAAGCGAGTTTTGGGTGCAGACTGATTGGGCGTTCTGGCGTGAGCAGTATAATGCCTTTTATCTTAATGCACAGCTTGTTGTGCCGGCTTCCGGACAATTTTGGTTACGTTATGATATCAGCGGTCCAGCAGCAATTGAATACAGGATTACCGGCAAAAATAATTTTTGGGATTCTCCGGATGCTCCGTTTTGGGATGAGGAAGATTGGGCTTTTTGGCCGGATGAAACCGTATTATTTAAGCCGTACACTTGTAAGGTTCAGGTCAAAGCTGGTGATGTAATTCAGATCCGCGTGCTGGCTCCGTCAAATACGACTGATGAATCTGTATTGCGATCGTTGGTCATGATTGTGGACGTGCCAGACAGGGAGGAGCATTTTGAAAATCTATCAGTGCCGGCCGAAGGTATCTCTCTTGAGATCAAGACGCCGCACTATTACACAACGGCCGTCAGGATAGACGCCGTACAAGATTATTCCGGCAGTGCGACGATAGCAAGGGCAGCTGTTATAAGCCGTAATCCTTGCCGGATTAAGCTGTTGGATATAAATAATAACCCTGTCGAAGGCATTGTTGATGTGACCTGGCAGGGATTCGTTAAGGAGGTTTTATGATGGCGGAAACAGCCCTGAAAATTCCAAGTTTTAAAATCATGGGCGATGCCCTAAAGGTATACAACAAGGTCAATGGTATCGCACAAGAAGGCGCAACTACACAGGCTGCAATGATGGACTTTTTTCAAAATAACAACGATATTCTGCGTTGTTTTGTTGAGATGTTGTGGCAAGCCCAGAAACCGGTTGTTGTTGGTCAATTGGTTTGGTCGCCATCGCTGCCGAATGGGGTCGTAGCGAAGGTTACTCAGGCGGGGACTCTCGGTGCCGATGAACCTATATGGCCATCAATAGTTGGTAGTACTGTTGAAAGTGGAAGTGCAATATTGAAGATTGTGCTTTGGGCACCGGAGACCTTGCCGGCAGATGGTGGTACTGCTGCTTTAGCTAATAATGCAGAAAAATTAGGCGGACAGTTACCGGCATATTATGCGACAGCTACGCAGCTTGCGGCAAAAGCAGCATTATTAAGCCCGGCTTTTACGGGCACACCAACAGCTCCAACGGCAGTTGCCGGCACCAATACAGATCAGATTGCTACAACGAAGTTTGTTATGACTGCATTGTCTGCGTTGAGTTCACAGGGAAAAATTGTTTCGTACAGTTTGGCGCAGAATGGTTACTGTAAATGGGATATCGGCTTAATTCTACAGTGGGGAATGAATCGTACAAATGGTATTTATTCGTTTCCAATACCATTTACAGAAGCACTTTGTTGTTTTGGCGGTGGTGAGGCTGGCAGTGGCTATTATGATAATGCAAGCACCTATAGCAACATACAGGTTCGTGTTTATTCTGATGGATCTTCAAGATTTGTCAGTTGGATTGCAATAGGCATCTAATAAACAGTGGGGAAATTCTTGGTCAGGGTACACTAGCGTATTTAATTGGTATTTTCCTATAAGCCCGTCACAAGTATATGCTGCTTGTCTTACAAAACATACTAAAACCATTTCTTCTGGTCATAATTGGGAACCAGCACGTATTGAGGAATGGAATAATTCTTATGTTCGCATCAACCCCGATGGAGACTTCGGGTATTCGGTTATAGCAATCTGTAGAGCATAACAACAGTGGGGAGTTTCCGTTTCGCCTATTGTTTTCTCAATATCTTTTTCAAATACCATGTACACGATTTTACAAATGCCACAATCTGCAAGTACTTCAGCATTTAGAGCTGAAGTTTGGTCTTTGGAAAGAAAAGACCATGATTCATGTGCGTTTTTTACTGGTAGCGGTAATTATTCAAGACATTGGATTGCTGTTGGATTCTAACAACAGTGGGGATATTGTTCATCACGTACAGCAACATTTTCAATTCCATTTCCAACTGCGGCACTATTCATTGTAACCATACCAAAAACTACAAGCACATCAGCAACGGCAACCGGAGCAGAATATTTAGGTACTACCAGTGTTAATTTATACCTTCATGGAACTTCGGGCTGGTATTTCGTAGGCGGACATTGAACAGTGGGGATATTCCCCAGGAAGTGGCGGGATCACATTAACATTTCCTGTTTCCTTTTCCCAATGTTTTTCTATCCTTCAAGGTTTTTATAGTACGGGTAGTATTAACAGCTGGAATTGGGCAATAAATAGTTACAACAATAAACAATTTAGTTTGTTGGGAAAACCAGGCAATGGTACATTTTGGTTAGCACTGGGAAAATAGACAGTGGGGAATTGGAAATCCTGACGTCAACTACGATATTTACTATCCAATACCAATGTCATCAACATTTATTGTGCTTCCAACAGATAGCGGAATGAATGAATTCAGCATTAATACTACTCATTTTGTACAACCGTTATCGTTCGGTACCCTCGGCTTCAAAGTAACAGAGATATTCGCTTCCGGTTCACTAATTGTCCCACGTGTAGATCAGTATATCGCGTGGCTTGCAATAGGCATCTAATAAAAACAGTGGGGATTTTCTAACTCAGAAACTACCGTGAATTTTCCCATAACGTTTGGCTCTGTATTTATTATTTTGGGAACCAAAAGAGCAATACAGTATGAGTACGCTGTTGCAGCAACAGATATTACAACTACTAAATTTTTCTTATCTACACGTAATGGCAGTGGTAGCAGTAGAGTTATTGCCTGCAACTGGTTTGCGTTAGGTAATTAGACACAGTGGGGAAAAATATCAAACAATAGAGCAGATTTCCCTATCGCATTTACAAATTTTTGCAGTGCAGCAACATTATTCAGCAGAGGAAGTGGTAGCGGCACATGGTATGGTGATCATACTTCAATAAACCTGTCTGGGATATCTTGTATAACACCAGACTACGTATTGAATGGAACGTATCTTGCAATAGGCTTATAAACAGTGGGGATATTCAAAATCAACAGGCGTTACTTTTCCTATCGCTTTCAGCGAATGTTATGCCGTTGTAAGCAATGCTCACAGCAACACCACTGGTAATACCGATCATTATCATCTTTTAAGTTGGAACGCAACAGGAGCATCTTTCGGTTATTGGAATATGAATTTCTACGGCACACTTTATATAGCCATTGGGGTCGAATAAACAGTGGGGAGATGCAAATACTTTTACAACTGTTTCTAGTTCTAAGTGTAGTGCGAATGTCACACTACCGATAAGCTATACAAGTTTTTTTAAGGCAATCTGCTGTGATTGGGGGAACGGTGCAGTGGCAACAGCGGTGGTTACGAATGGGTTATCCAAAATAACTTTGTATGTTGCCATTAACGCGGATCAAAAACCTAGGACTAGTTGGATTACTATCGGCCAATAGCCCACCATGTGAATAAAGAAAACCAAGGTGCCCCGTCAGAAAATTTTTGCTTATAGACATTAAATTTAGTGGTATTCCAATTCCTCGGCTGCACTTCTGAATCGTATCTGGTTGGGTTGATTGTATCGGTATTTCTCAACCCGCAAAATAGGGCGAAACACGCTGAATTAAAATTTATTGGAAATGTATACCAGCCGCTTTCTCCCTCGTTCCCATTGTCGCCGGCATTATTAATTCCCCACTGTAAATAAAAGAAAGGTTGTGAAAAAATGCCGAAAAATGCAAAAGACGCACGCATATTCATAAAATTTGCCGAAGATGGCACCCGATCCGATACGCGGATTGAGGATGCCAATCTGTACATCATACCGCCGCAGCCAATAGTAGAGTTGCGGAATGGAGAGGAAATCCTGCGTGTTATCCCAGAACATTATGAGGATGACCCGGAGCATGGGACTATATTGGTACCAGAGCAGCGTATTCCAACTGGCCAATATGAACAGGTTGAAGTTACTACCGGTTACACAGAAGAAATATTGGCTGATTCCATTGCTGAAGATGGTACTTATATTCCGTTTAACTCTGCAGATTACATTGAGGTGACATATGCTGAATATCTGTTGCTGTCTGGCAACTCTCCGGACGGTAAGATGTACATAAGGGATATGGCAACCGGCGAATACATCGAGCAGCCGCCATACGTGCCGACAGCGGAAGAAAAACTTGCCGCTCTGGACGCTGAATATGAAGCTCAGTTTGACGAAATCAACAATCAGATAATCTTGGCTGTGGCAGAAAATAATGACGCTTTAAAAGCTGAATTGGTTGAAGAAAAGGCTACGTTGGTAGAAGAATATACTGCGAAAAGAGGTGCAATAGCATGATCAAAAAACGTTGTTTTTTATGCGGCCATAAAATGGCCGACAATGGCTTATGTACTAATGCCGAATGTATTAGATCCGAACCGGTAACCGAAATGGAAATCAAAGATGAAACAGTAACTAAAAGCACTGAAAAACAGGGCGAAACATTGCTGTGAGCGGGTTTTGATATTGTTATTAGTACCTACTGTAAAGTGTACTGATAGTGTACCGGCTGCAATGCATAACTGCTATGGCTGCATGGTATTAGTACATAGTAGATTATGTTCCGAAAGTGTACCAGTTTTAGCCTTAAATCAGGTCGATAGCTTTTTTTAATTCGTGGATGGCTTTGTGGGTGTAGACGCCTTTGGTAACGCCTTGTGAGGCGTGCCCGAGTATACGTTTGATCGCCGTATCGTTGGCGCCGGCATTGTCGAGCATGGTAGCACAGGTATGGCGGCATTCATGCGGTGTATGCTTGCAGCGGCTGGCTGTCATTACAGCATCAAAGCGTGCCCGGTATTGGTGATAGGAGAGTTGATTGCCGTCGTCATGAGTGATGAGATATTTACCTGGTTGTTGTAACCAAAACTCAAAATAGGGGAGTGTTTTCTTGCTGATGGGTACAGCACGATTTCGGCCAGCAGCCGTTTTGCTCTCTCGGACGATGAAATACCGCTGGCGCGGTTTTACATCGTTTTTGGCGATCGATAACATTTCACCGGTGCGAACTCCAGAGTAGATCATCATTAATACGGTCATGGCCCATTTATCGCCGAGGTTTTTTACACGGTTGATCTGTCGTGTGTTAAATGGCTTTTTGGGGTACTTGGGTTTGCGTTGGTCGATGTCTATGTATCGACTATAGTCGCCGGCCAGTGTTATGATATCGTACTTGAGCGCGTAGCTGTACATGTGATGCAGTATCTGTCTTACTTTCTTCTGCATCGCATATCCGGCGCCCGCGTTCCGGACATCAGAAATCACGGCCTGCAGATCGGCTGCCTTTAGCTCAGCAAATTTCCTATTGTAGAGACGTTTGCAATGTTTGTATGCTGATTCGTAATTGATTTGCGTTGTTTTGGCCAGCTTCCGGAAGCGTTCCGTCCTCATGAGCACATAAACGTCGCTGAAACTGGTAACTGTATCAACAAACAGTGACGGATCGTCGCGGTACTGCAGTAACATTTCAAGGCCTTGCTCATAGGTTGCAGCGTCGCCTATTGATTTTAATTTCCCGTTAACTTTGACGCGGATCAGGTAGGGGCGTGACCGATTACAGTCTGAGCGTTTTGTGATGCTGCCGAGTCCGTTAGGCAGCCTTCGACCTTTGGTTTTTCGTTTTTTTAAGATCATAAAAAATCAGCTCCTTATAGGAGCATTATAACAAGGGGGATAAAATGCAGGAATTTATAAACAGCTATTGGCAGCCGGCGCTGTATTCGTTATTGGTTTTTATTGTCGCCAGATTGTGTAATAAGCTATGGGTAGCTGTGGCGACAATGGTCATCAAGCAAAACTTGTACGAAAAGGCTCTTTTGGCCATATTGTATGATCGTCTGTTCCAGGCCTGTCAACATTACATTGCTGAAAAAAGGATTAGTACAGAAGAGTTGAAAAATCTGGAACATCTGTACGAAAATTATCATCGGTTGGGTGGAAATGGCACCGGAACGGAGTTGTACAATCGATGCCTTGATCTGCCGCTGAAGGAGTGAAAATATGCTGAAAAATATTCGAGAATTTGCTCAAAAAATATTCGGCCGGGCGCCGGCAAAAGGCAGCATGGCCGTTGTTTGGATATTTGCGATTATAGTCATATTTGAGGTAATTGCATATAATGCCGGCTGGTTTTATAACTGGTACCGGACCCAATCGGCAAACACGCCGGAAATGAGGCTGTTTTTGGTGACTGTAGTCTGCGGCGGACTAATTACGGCAGCTGGATTTGTCGGCCGTGCATTTGTTGATAAAAATGAAAATGGTGAACCGGATATTTGGGAAGAAGAAAGGACTGATAAGCATGAATAAGGATGCCTACAACAATTTGCTGGCTATGGCCAGAGCAGCTAGGGGAAAAATCAAAATGATCTATCTGCATTGGACTGCTGGGATGCATATTACTAATTGTATTGAGCGATCTGATTACCACATTTGCATTTTGGGCGATGGCCGCATCGAAATCGAGTGCGATGATCTGACGGAACTCCGGACGCATACATGGCACCGAAATACTGGCGCTATCGGCATTGCATTGTGTTGTGGTCTTGGAGCTGCAGCCAATAATGGCTATAACGCTGATTTTGGCCCGTATCCGCCGACTCCTGAACAGATAACCGCAATGGCTGAGGTTATTGCTGTATTAAGCCGGGAGCTGGGGCTGCCTATTGATAAAAACTGTATTATGACTCACTGTGAGGCGGCGCTGCTGGATGGTTATGGACCGTACAGTGGAGATCCGGAAACGCGCTGGGATTTATGGTATATCGACGATCCTGGAACAAAAGAAAAAATGCGGCCCGGCGGTGATGTTTTGCGAGGGTTGGCCAGCTGGTTTAAAACTATGGGAATTCCGATTGAATAAAAAATAAAGGAGTGTATCAAAATGACTAATAAAGAAAAAGTGGAACAGGATATTTTGGCTGTAAAAGCAGCAATTCGTCAGCTGCAGGCTGACGTTAAATTACTTCGTGATGAAGAACGTGCAGAGCTGAAGGAGAAAATCAATTCAGCTTTAGGTGAGTATTCAGACGAAATTGAAAAAATTAAGAAATTGGATTGCACGCTGATCCAGAAGCTGGGAAAACATGGCCGGACATTTCTTTATATTTGCATTGGAATTTTGGCCATTGCCGGCGTTGATAAATTAATCGAGTATATTAAAGGGCTATTTTAAATAACGGATTTTAGAAAATCAGCACATAAGAAAAACCTTATGAACCTTTTTGGACAAAACTGCACATAAGGAAAACCTTATGAACCTTTTTGACAAAATCTGCACATAAGGAAGGGGGATCACCTTGAATGAACAAGAAAAACAAAGCAATAATGATCGCAATATTAGTATTTTCGTTATTGTATTGGTATTTTTCGGCATTTATGTCTACTTGTTCGGCCGCGGAAGTTTCGACGGTGGAAGCGTCGGAAACGATAACGATATCCAGGGCACAGTACAACGAGTTCAAGACGATAATCAGCGAGCAGGGGTTGCGCTTGACGGAGTTCGAGACGAAATTACAGCTGCTGGAGCAGAGCTCGCCGGAGCTGATCGCGACGCTGAACGAGCTGAGGGCATCGCACGACAGAATGCAGAAACGATTAGAAGCTGCCGAGAAATACTCGAACGAAGCAAAGCTGCTCATCAGCGAGCAGAACAGATCCTTGGAGAAATTGAGCGAGCAAATCAAATACCAGCAGAAGGTGCAGCGCCGGCGCGAAATCCAGGATAAAGTTTGGGGCTTTGCTGCTGGGATCGTAACCGCAAAGCTGGTTGAAAAAATATCCTGATGGTTGCACGAAGATTTGGCTGCACGCAAATTTAAGTATAAAAACGAAAAATCCCGTTGCACGCATTTTTGACGTTGCACGGGATTTTTGTTTTGAGCAGCTGCACGCAGATTTGATTTTGTCAACTTGCGAATAAATTTATCAGGTTGTATAATGATGCCTGGTTAAAAGGGGGAAGGATATTGTTTGTCGTCATATGCGGACATATGTTCGAAGGAGAGGATTTGCAGGGAATTGCTGAATGTTTGTTGCGATGGCAGCCACCTTTAGTTCCATGGTTGCTGGAGCTTCAGGAAGAAGTAAGATGCAGAGCTGAAGAATACGGAAGTGAAGGAGCTGCGTTTTATAATATTATCAAATCAAACCCGGGAAAATATAAAATAAACTATCAAAGCAAAGAAAAGCCGTTTGAATAACGGCTTTTTTGTTTGTGGTTTTAATCTGAAATATCAAAGTATTTTTTTGCTAATATCTGTATTTTGTCGGTGTGGGCAAGATCATCGCCATTATCTTGGTAATAACTAAAAATACCATTGGCAAGCTCATCCACTTCCAGCAGAATCTGTGATAATTGATTTTGTGTTTTGTAATCGGCGTAATCTGCAATGTAGGTTTTGAGATCTCTAATAACGATATCTTTTAAAACCTTATAAAAAACTTGTGTTTCCTGTTCAGCGGTCAAATTATACATGGTTGCATCTCCTTTTGATTATCTTTCGTAAACTACGCAGTTATTAAGGACTCTATCAGCGTTATTACATATACAGGCCCAAAAGAATTTTTCTTTATCGGGATAGGTGTTATATTCTTCTGGTTTCAATGCATCAATAATATTGCAGATGTTCAAAATAGCATTTTTTTGTGTCTTGGTTATAATAAATAATCTGCCTCCTACGCCTGGCAATGGATCAGTCTGGGTACGTGGTATATTATCTAAGTTGTCAAGCATTGAAAGTATCTTTTTATCAAAATTAAAGCGGTTATAAAGTTTCATTCTAAAACTTCCTTTCTGGTCTGCCATCATCAGAGCTGGGCGACTGTCCCACAGCTGACGCCCGCACCTACGGGCGTTTCGGCTTAATCGGTATTTTTTCCGGCTTCGTAAGCTTCAAGCAGTGCTGCTTCGATATTCCAGACTGCCAGATCCACAAAATCTTCGCTGTCATTGCACCGAGATTTCAGATCGCCGCGTTTTTTTATTGAGTCAAAGTGCTTTTTTGCGATTGCTAAAATTTTGTCGTCTACGTTCATTGTTGCACGCTCCTTTTGCTGATGGAAGTTTCACTTATTTAGTCGTCGATGTCGGTTTCTGAAAAATCTTGTTCTCTTAATCCACCGAAGGTATATCCGTTATCATGACTTGTAAATATTTGTGTGTCGTCCTCATATCTATCTAGAATTTCTATTAACTCTCCTACTGTTAACGTTTTTGAGATTTGGCTTAAAGAATAGCCTTCTCTACGTACTTCTATAATTAAATTCATTGTGACCACTCCTTTAGTTTTATTCTGCCTTTTGAAGCATGAGTTCATAGCGCCTTTTTTGAATGAGTGCGCCTTCGAGCTTTTCTGAAGCTGCGTTTAGTTCTTCTGCCGCCTGTTTTATAAAGATTGATTGGTAACGGATATTTAGACTGTTATTGTTCAGTTTTTCTAATAAAAGTTCTTTGGATTTTTGAATTTCCTTTTCCAAATCCTCAATATTCCAGGTTAATTTTTGAATTTCGTTTTTTACTAATTCTTTTAGCATCGGTTGCACGCTCCTTTTAAAATGTTTTTATAAATTCAGCTTTGCCATTATAATGGCCGTTAATTTTTTTGATTGCGTTCTGTAATTTTCTTTCGGTAAATTCTGTAATGTCCCACGCTTTAAAGATTATGTCTTGATCTGCCGTTATAAAAATCATATTTGCAACTTTTTCGATTTTGAATTTCATTTGTTGCACGCCCTTTCTATTATCCAGTAGATCCCGCAGCTGATAACGGCTGCGATGTAGGTTATTGATGTCAGGCTGTTCCATTCCTGCCGCCCGACTTGGGAGAGGAGATAAAGCGTTAAGATTGTCAATATTGACTTCATGGCGTCCAATGTGGTATATTTATTTTAGAGAGTGGGAGCGGTTGCACCGCCCCCGGGGCTCCGTTATCGTCTTTGCTTGCGAGGCTTTCGACGATTTCGGGGCTTTTTCCTTTTCTCCCAGGTTTCAATCGCCGCCAGGGCGAATGTGCCGATAATTGCAAGGTTTGCGATTATTTGGGAGATCCTCTCTAGTTTTTCTAAATCCACATTGTTTTCTCACCTCACTTTCTATATATATTATACACTTTAAAGTGTATTTTGTCAATGAAATATTTAAAATAATCGTGTATTATGCAAAATAAAAATTGACTAATTAAACTATAAAGTGTATAATCAAAGGCGACAAAAAGGGGGCGGAAAAATGTTAACCACAACAGAAAAAATCAAAGTGTTATTAAAGCGTAATAATATGACGGCCGGCGAGCTGGCGGAGCAAACAGGGCAGACCCGGCAAAACTTATCAAACAAAATGAAACGCAATAATTATAGCGAAGATGAGCTTCGAGCAATAGCAGCGGCTTTGGGTTGCGAATGTAAGATAACGTTCGTGCTAAAAGATGGCCAAGAATTATAAACGGTAAAACTTCATATCATTTCAAACTGGCAGGGCTGGTCTAGCGTATAGATTGGCCCTGCTTTGTTTTATGTCTGGATGGAATAAAGGTGTCGTGTGTCAACGCTAAGCAGTCTTACAGGAGCCGTGACAGCCTGTGGCGGTGGTGTGTGTGCCGTGGTTTAGTTCAAGATGTTCTACTGGGGCGGGTCCTTCCTGGGGGTGGGGGGCTCAACGATGGTCGCCAACCCCCCGCGCAATCTAATGTAAAAATTTTATAAAACTGGGTAGAAAATAGAATTTGATTTAAAATTTTTATGTTATAATTACGGCATGGGCCGCAGTAATTTTGTTAACAAAATTGATGGCCTGCATAAAGGAGCGTTAGAAATTTTATTGCCAGCTGCAGGATTAAAAATCAGGGATGAGAGGATCCTGAAATTATGGTATATCAACGAAGCATCGATATATGAAATAGCAGCTGATCTGCGTGTGACTAAAGAAAGTGCATATAATTTACTTAGTGCTGCTCGATGCAGGTTAGAAAAAATCCTGACAACTCAACGGCAGCTGTTGCCGGCAGAGTGCCAGGATATAATCAGATATTTGCTGGATTAAGTTTCTTCTGCGCCTGTTGCTGTCGAACAGTGAGAGGACGCGGCCTAATAAAAGTAAGCGTAAATTTTTGCGGTATAGTATTGTACGGGCCTTCGGCACCATATTACAAAAAAGAAACACTCTAGTTTAAACTAGAGTGTTATTTTTTTGCGTGGATATTTTTAATACAAAGCAGACTCAATGTATTTGGAAGATAATTGAATAGCTATCAAGAATAGCTTAGTTTAGAGGCAATGCCAAGGCAAATAAGAAAAGCAATGAAATAGATGATCGCTGCTTTACGCCTTGTTTTGGGTTCAAGTACGCTGAGAGGTAATACCCAATGTGGTTTTATAAGGCCAATACCCAATAAAACTAAAGATAACACTGTGAATGCGAAAAAGATTGTATCCATGTCATCAGCTCCTTCTTGAAAATAAATGCTGCTGTGGAAAATCTATCGTTATAATAACAAAGATGAAAAAGGCTTCATCGTATAATAAAGAAGCAGAGCGAGTAGTGGCATCATCTTCTACTATTAGAATATCACGTTCATCTTTGACAGACAAGGGGGATATAATATAAGCTGCTATATTTTTATAAAAGGGATAACTATAAATTTTATAAATATTAAAAAATCACAGCTGTTTATTGATTTTGTTTATAAAAGTTATTATAAAGAAGCTGTTTTGGAGGCAGAAAAGAAATTGTTCAAAAGGATAATTTTTGATATAAAAATTTTAAAAATTTAATTTAATAAAAGTGCTTCTTTATAGAATCAGTGGTATATTAAAAATAGATAAAAAGCCTATATTAATGGTATTTTAGCATTTGTTGAAAGGGGCATAAAAATGAAAGAGAAAGACTTGCTTGACTTAGGATATAAAAAATATGAAGGCGAAACTTATGACGTTTATTTTAATAAAGATGTTTGTAAGCATTCCGGTAATTGTGTGAAAGCAAACCATACGGTATTTCAATTAAAGAGGAAACCGTGGGTTCTACCGGTTGCTACCGAGCAGGAGTCAGTTATAACTGCGATTAAAGGCTGTCCTTCGGGAGCTTTGAAATATAAGCTGAAAAATTCTGATGAGATCGAGCCGTGAATATGAGGAGGAAGAACAATGTTTGACTATAGACTGGAAGAAGATGCCAGCAGGTTTGCGGTATTTTATGAAAATGAAGAAATCGGAGAGATTTCCTTCGTAAAAACAGGAGAGCATCTTTTGATTATTGATCATACCTATGTAGATGCTAAATGGAAGGGACATGCAATTGGTAATGCTCTGGTGCAGAAGGTTGTAGATTTTGCTGTCGCTGACAACCGGAAAATCATTCCGCTGTGCCCTTTCGCCAAAAAAGTATTTGACAGAACGCCAGAATATGAAGCAGTGTATTCTAAATAAAAATTTGTTATATCCTATAAAAAAAGCATCAGCAGCTTGATCATCATCTGCCGGTGCTTTTTTGTTTAGTAATCGTGGGACGTGTATTTGATTATGTGCAAATTTTATGTGCTATAATCAGAATAACTTCTAAGAGGTGTTCCGTAAATAATTACAAGGGAGGATTGGAGATGGTCAATAAGACTTTGGAAAAAATGGAAAGGTCTGAACTGATACAGCTGATCGAAATCTATTCTAAAAACTGGCTGGCTATGGATGGCGTTTGGTTTCAGTCAGTAGAACGTAAATTTGGTATGGCAGAGGCCATGGAGCATGACTGTAATATTTGGGAGGCTTTTACAAAAATTGAGGCACAAAAAATCAAAGAGTTTTTAAAGTTGTCATCCAGACCTGGCATAGATGGGCTGAAAAGAGCTTTACAGCTGAGATTATATGCCAATATCAATGAAGATGAGATAATTGTCGATGGGAATACTTTGATTTACAGAACGTTAGACTGCAGAGTGCAGAATGCGAGAAAGCGTAAGGGGATGGAATTTCATCCCTGCAAGGCAGTCGGTATTATTGAATATACTGGTTTTGCCAAGACCATTGATGACCGGTTTGAGTGCGAAGCGCTTAGCTGTTATCCGGAAATAACTGATGAGACCTGTAATTGTTCGTGGAAATTTATTTTAAAAGATAACTGATGATTTTATATGAAGTTTAAACAGTGGTTTTGTAAATAAACTGCTTCTCTGAGATAGTTTATTGCTCTATCCTTTTAATTTTCTGTTTAGTATAATTAAAGAGGATAAAAGAAATGAAAGAGGGTAGAGAAAATGGATCTGTCCGTTTTACACAAACTTACATATGGTATGTACGCTGTTGGAACTCTTGATGGGATAAGACCTGCCGGCTGTATAGTAAATACGGTGATTCAGGTTACAAGCGATAATCCTGTTATTGCTGTGAGTATGAACAAAAATAATTTTACTTATGAGGCCATAAAAAAGAGCGGGCGTTTCAGTATTTCGATTTTATCTGAAGCGGTTGAACGTAATGTTATTGCAGAGCTTGGATTTGCCTGTGGGCGCAAAATGGATAAATTCTGCGGTAAAAATTTTGCCTGCGGTGTGTTGGATGGTTTACCGATAGTGAAAGAGCACGCCTGCGGCTATATGGTTTGTGATGTTATTGCCATGCATTATGCCGAGACTCACTGCGTGATTATGGCGCGTTTAACTAAGACTTTGGGTGGAACTGATGAACCGCCTATGACTTATGAATATTATCATAATGTTATCAAGGGAAAAGCTCCCAAAAATGCTCCGACTTATCAGGCTGAAGTGCCGAAATCAGAAAAGCAGGCTCAGCTGCGTTATATTTGTGAGGTATGCGGTTATATCTATGAAGGTGACATTACCAAAGAAGCGGATGATTATGTCTGTCCTGTCTGTAAGCAGCCGAAAAGCCGTTTTAAAAGGATGTAAGGTCTAAATAAAAAAGCTACGCCTTTTAAGGCGTAGCTTTTTTATAATATTTACAGGCGAAAATCACGTTCGCCGTTTTCGATATCTGTCAAATGCTGTATAACCAGTTCACGTACTTTGGGATTGGGGATATTGGCCAGTTCATTTTGAATGAGCTTTTCGCCAAGCTCTTTAGTATGTGGCTTAGCATAGTCGGTCAAATATTCTTTGAGTGTCATCAGTGCGTTTGGATGACAGCAGTTTTGGATCTGGCCGCTTTTGCATAAACTCATAAAACGGTCGCCAGTACGACCCTGACGATAGCAGGCTGTACAGAAACTGGGCAGATAACCGATTTCCATCAGCCAGGCTACTACTTCATCAAGGCTGCGGGTATCGCTGACATCGAATTGTGCTGAGTTTTCAGCTTCCGGTTCAGGTGCGGCATAACCGCCGACACTGGTGCGCGAACCGCCGCTGATTTGTGAGATTCCCAGATGCAGCACACGTTCGCGTGATTTTTGACTTTCGCGGGTAGAAACGATCATACCTGTATAGGGAACAGAAATACGGATGCAGGCTACAAGCTTGGCAAAAATATCATCGTTGATGCTGTTATTAAAGGCGTTGGGATCGATATCGTCAGCAGGGCAGATACGCGGAACGCTGATAGTGTGCGGGCCAACTCCGTGCACTGCTTCCAGATGTTCGGCATGCATTAAAAGACCGGTAAATTCATAACGATAAAGTTCAAGCCCAAAGAGTACGCCAAGTCCCACATCATCGATGCCGCCCTGCATAGCTCTGTCCATGGCTTCCGTATGGTAGGCATAGTTGCTTTTAGGTCCCGTAGGATGTAATCGTTCATAGCTTTCTTTGTGGTAGGTTTCCTGAAAAAGTATATATGTGCCAATACCGGCTTCGTGCAGTTTACGATAATTTTCGACACTGGTTGCGGCAATATTGACATTAACGCGGCGAATGGCGCCGTTTTTGTGTTTGATGCTGTAAATAGTTTTGATGCTTTCCAGAATATAATCCAGTGGATTATTTACCGGGTCTTCACCTGCTTCCAAAGCCAGGCGCTTATGTCCCATATCCTGAAGTGCGATAACTTCGCTGCGGATTTCATCTTGAGTGAGTTTTTTTCGGGTGATGTTTTTGTTTACACTGTGATAAGGACAATAAACGCAGCCGTTAATACAGTAGTTTGAAAGATATAACGGCGCAAACATAACGATGCGGTTGCCGTAAAAATCTTTTTTGATCTGTTCGGCCAAAGCAAAAATTTCCTGATTTTTTTCATCAAGCTCACAGTCTAAAAGCACGGCAGCTTCGCGGTGTGAAAGTCCCTTGCGTTCCTTTGCTTTAGCAATAATACTGTCGATAAGCGACGCATTATTTTTGTTTGCTGAGGCATAGGCAAGGGTTTCCAGGATTTCATCATGAGCAATGAACTCACTGGCTTGCATTGATTTGACATTATACATTTGTCTACCTTCTTTCTTTCGGGGCAGGAATCCTTTCCCGTCAGTGATTTCCCTTATATATAAATATTTAAAAGGGCTGTTCTTGCGGAGCTTTTGCGTATAAAGCCTTGACGCTTACTCCTTTGAGCATACCTATTTTGCCGGAAAGCGTACTGATAACGTCGGCCGGGGCATCAAGAACGATACTGATAATATTAATGCCTTTTTGTTTATATGGCAGTCCCATACGTCCAATAATATATTCGTTATGGGCATGCAGTAAAATATTAAGCTGTTCTACTGCGGCAGTATTTTCAACGATTATTCCCAGCAAGACGACACGTTTCTGCATACAAGCACCTGCTTTCAAGACAAAATAACTGATTTATTAGTATTATATCATAAAATATCTGTAATTATTATTAACGAACAAGAGGTTATAACTAAAAGATAAAAAATAATTGCGAAAATTAACACAAACAGAATAAAAGTGCTATAATATATGAAGTAAGATTAAAGCAATGGTATCAAAAGTTACAAAAAATATTGCTCTAATTATTTTATTACATGGCGTTGATTTTTGAAAGCCAGTGAAGATTTTTATGTCAGGCAATAGCTGCAGGTAAGTAAAGTGCCGCTGCCGCCAATAATACAAGGATAGGGGATGACTATCGGTATAGGAGTTTTGTTATTTACATCGTCAATCTGACCGGCATAATTAGATTTGTTGAATCTTTTTGAATTGTTGTAAATCGTGCTCAAGCTGTTTAGACATATGTTTTCTATAAAATTTCATTAAGTGTTTTTATAATTTTATTTTAGCAAATAAAAAAGGTGACCGTCAATGAGAGCCGAACCCTCTCGTTGACGGTCAAATGATTGGAAAAAGATTAAAGGAAGACTAATGTCCCAAGCAAATGTCTCGTTTGCTTTGACTGAATTATAACAATAAAAAAAGATGAATGTTGTTGCTGAGGCAACACGAATAAATTTAGAAAATAATATCATAATAAAGTAATTAAAGTAAGTTTGAATAAACAAGAAACACAAATTATAATAAAAACAAATCAAGGGCATATTAAATAGGAAGAAACTTATTTGTTTTATTTAGATGATTGAGAGTAAGAGAGAAGGAGGACAGCTATGAAAGCGGCAATGCAGAATCTTTTGAGTTTACCCTTGTTCAAAGGGTTAGCCAGCGATGAATTAGACACTATTCTTGGTAAAGTAAATGCCCTTGTTAAGCATTTTGAAAAATCGGACTATATTTATTTGGCCGGTGATGCGGTTGAGAGTATTGGCATTGTTGTAGCGGGTACTGTACAAATGATCAAGGAAGATATTATGGGAGATAAGTCCATTATCACAACAATGGGGTCTGGTTCCATTTTTGCCGAAAACTTCCTGGGGCATGACAAACAGGACGAGAAAACTAATGTTAGCTACTTTGCTGCCAGTGACAGCGAGGTGCTGATGGTCCCCTTTGGGAAGGTTCTGACCGATCTGAGTAATAATGATCCCTGCCGTAACAAATTGCTGACAAACATGATTTCAATAATGGCCAGCAACAATGCACAGTTGATTGAAAAAACGGAGATCTTGTGTAAAAAAACTCTGCGCGGCAAGATTATGACTTATCTGGAACAGGAAGCTAAACGTAACGGTTCTACTGAATTTGAAATACCTTTTAACAGAACGGATATGGCCAATTATTTGGATGCTGACCGCAGTGCTTTGACTCGTGAACTGGCCAGAATGAAAGATTGCGGATTGATTGATTTTGATAAAAGAAATTTTAAAATTTTAAAGTTTGAATAGCTTTAATGCACTTATATTATAACAAAATATTATTATTTTACTATTTAACTGCTAAAAAGCCGAAACCTTGCATGGTTTCGGCTTTTGCACCGTTTATTACAAATTTTAAAAATATAGTGTTGCCTGGGCAACATCATTTTGCATTTACCATTGCTATAATGTAAATTAATAAAGGGATTGCTAAACTTGTAGTTCCTTTGCGATCTTTATATGTTGTCCGACAATTCGAACAGCATATAGAAAATTTAAAAAGGAGGAATTTATTATGTCCCAAGCAGTAAAATGTTTAATTCTGTTGGCTGTGGTTGCATTGCTTTTTGTTACTGAACTTATCCCTCTCGCAATCACTGCTACTGCCGGCGCAATCGCGTGCGGCCTGTTAGGCTTCATCCCTGCTAAACAAGTCTTTTCCGGTTTGTCTAACTCTACGGTAGTTTTGTTTGCAGGTATGTTCATCGTTGGCGCAGCAATGTTCTATACCGGTTTGGCCCAAAAAATCGGTAATACTGTAGTTCATTTCTGTGGTACTGGCGAAAACAGCCTGATGTTTGGTTTAATGATAGTTGGTACTTTGTTGTCTTCAGTACTTTCCAATACTGGTACAGCAGCTTGCCTGCTTCCGGTTGCTTTGGGTATCTGTGCTGCTGCAAAGATTCCTGCTTCCCGTCAGTTGATGCCTTTGGCGTTCGCTTGCGGTTGGGGCGGTATCATTACGATGGTAGGTACACCGCCTAACATTATTGCTACCGGTGCTTTAACTGCTGCAGGTTTAGAAGGGTTTGGTTTCTTTGAATTTGCATGGATCGGTATTCCTGTATCTATCGCAGGTATGCTTTACATGATGTTCATTGGTAAACATTTACTTCCGAAAGTTGAATTGGATGCTGACCAGGAAATCGAACAAGAAGTTGAAGCTACAACTACTTCTTCTTCCAAACAAATCATTTCCGGTGCGATTCTGCTCGTAGTTGTTTTGGTAATGGCTTTGGATATCAAAGGCGTTTCCCTGGAAATGGCAGCTATCATCGGTGCATTGGTTTGCGTACTGACTGGTTGCTTGACTGAAAAACAAGCTTACGCTTCTATCGACTGGGTAACCATCTTCCTGTTCGCAGGTATGATGCCTGTATCCACTGCAATGGATAAAACCGGCGCTGGTAAATTGATCGCTGAATGGACCGTAGGTCTGATGGGCGGTTCTCCGTCTCCGTTGATCGTTACTGCAGTTCTGTTTATCCTGTCTTGCGGCTTGACCCAATTTATGTCCAACACTGCATCCGCAGCTCTGCTGTGCCCGATTGGTGTTGCGATTGCTAAACAACTTGGCGCCGATCCGAAAGCAGTTATCATGGCTATCGCAGTTGCAGCATCCTGTGCATTCGCAACTCCGGTAGGTACTCCTCCGAATACTTTGGTTCTTGGTCCTGGCGGTTATAAATTCATGGACTATGTTAAAGCAGGTACCGGCCTTGTTGTCGTCTGCTTCGTAGTATCCCTGGTTGTAATTCCTGTTATTTGGCCATTCTTCCCTGGCAAATAAGCTAAGAACTCTCAACATAGGATCCCTATCTGAAAAACCTGTCGATTTTATCGGCAGGTTTTTTGTTTTTGACTCAAATGTAATTTTTCTTGTTATAATATAAATATAGATCGTTAGTAATGGAGTTGTAGAAATGAAAATAAAACCGGAAGAAACAATTCAAATCCAGGGGCCTTATGGCGAAATAAATGGTATACTAACCCCCTGTATCGAAGAAAATACTGCCGCGCCGGTGCTGGTTTTGGCACATGGATTCCGAGGTTCAATGGATGGCGGCGGCAGAGCGGCTGTTTTAGCTGAAATGGCTTCCGAATGCTGTAATGTCATACGTTTTAATTTTAATGGCAGTCAAATCCTTTCCAAGCAGGTTGAAGAATTGGAAGCGGTGCTTGCTTATGTACGACTTAAATTTTCAGCCGGAAAAATATTTTTACTGGGTAGAAGTCTTGGCGGAGCAGCGGCATTAGTTGCCGCTTCACGATCTGCTGATATTACAGGACTGGTATTGTGGGCTGCGCCGAACGATTTACAGGCGACCTTCAGAAATGCCTTGGGTGCTGAAGCCTATAATGCGTTGTCTGCAGGTCAGACTCTGTATTTAAATGATGAACGGGGTGAATTGACCTTAACACCTGATTTTATTACAGATTTTGCCAAATATGATCTGCAGGGGATTTTACGTAACTGGCGTAAGCGTCCTCTGCTGATCCTTCATGGAGAAAAAGATGAAACAGTAGCTGTTGATCAGGCACGTTTGACATTTGCTTTAGCTGGAGTTCCAAAAAAGCTGGTTATCATTAACGGCGGTGACCACAGTTTTACTAATCACGGAAATAAGGCTGCGGCAGAGGTTGTTGGCTGGCTGAAAGACAGGCTGTGATGATTAATTATTGTGGTACTGTATGAAAACTTGGCGATGTATTTTCGAGCCTAGTGAGAATACGTACCCTTGTGGTATAATATTGGTAGCTATAAAACAGGAGGATATGATTTTGAAAAAATTATTAATATTATGTTTATTGGTTTTCAGCAGTTTCAGCGTAGTAGCCTGCGGCAGTGAAACTAAGAGCGAGCCGGATGCGGTGCCGATGAAGCCGGCAACTGCTGTTTTTGAAACGTCAATGGGTGATTTTGAAGTGAAATTGGCAACAGATCTGGCTCCTAAAACTTGTGAGAATTTTATCAACCTGGCGAAAAAAGGGTTTTATAATGGAGTTACCTTTCATCGTGTTATTGATAATTTTATGATCCAGGGCGGTGATCCTACTGGTACTGGTACAGGCGGACCTGGATATACCATTAAAGATGAATTCAGCAGTAAACTGACACACGAAGGTGCAGGTGTTTTATCGATGGCCAACGCCGGTCCGAATACAGGCGGCAGCCAGTTCTTTATTACTTTGCGTGCCTGTCCGTGGCTTGATGGCAAGCATGCTGTTTTTGGTAAAGTTACCAAGGGTATGAACGTTGTTTATAAAATCGGAAAAGTAAAGACTGATGGCAATGATAAACCGTTGGAGCCGGTAACTATTAAGAATATTGTTATAAAAGAGGGGTAAGGAGAGAAAGGAGCACGAATTTGTCCTTTTTACAGAGCGAACGTATCATTGAAGTACAGGATCAACAGGAAATGGTTGGTATTTTAGGGCGAAATGACGAGCTGCTGCGGGTAATCAAGGAACATTATGAGAGTGTTATTGTTGCGCGTGGCAATGTGATCGTTTTCAGCGGTGAAGACAATGAAGTGGGGCAGATTGAAACCCTGTTCAAAGAGCTGCTTTTTTTGTATCGTCAGGGTATGCCTCTGACTACACATGATGTCAGATACAGTATTGGGATGATTGCAGAGGGCCGGCTGGAAAGTCTGCACCGTATGTATGCCGATACGATAATCGTTACCAACCGTGGCCGTCAGGTAAAGGCGAAAACACTGGGACAATGGGATTATGTAGAAACCATTAAACGCAGTAATGTCACTATTGGGATAGGTCCTGCAGGTACAGGCAAAACTTATCTGGCTGTCGCTTTAGCTGTGAAGGCTTTAAAGAATAAAGAGGTTGAACGGATCGTTCTGACTCGTCCTGCTGTAGAAGCCGGTGAAAAACTTGGCTTTTTGCCAGGTGATATGCAGGATAAGGTCGATCCTTATCTGAGACCGTTGTATGACGCGTTATATGACATGCTGGGCAGCGAGACTTTTCAGAAATATGTTGCCAGAGGGACGATAGAAGTTGCTCCTTTAGCTTATATGCGCGGACGTACTTTGAATGATTCGTTTATTATTCTGGACGAAGCGCAGAATACAACACCGGAGCAAATGAAGATGTTTCTGACCCGTTTTGGTTTTGGGTCGAAAATGGTCATTACTGGTGATATTACACAGATTGATTTACCAAACGGTAAAAACAGCGGGTTAAAACAGGCGGCCTATGTTCTGCAGAAAACTCCGGGGGTAGGTATTATTCGTTTTGGAGAAGCTGACGTCGTTCGTCACGAGATCGTGGCCGCTATTATCAGGGCATATGAGAATTATGACAGCAGACGCCAGAAACAGCGGGAGGCAGACAATGATAATAACGCTGGAAAATGACCAGGATAAATTACAGATCAGTGAAGAGCTGGAGCAGCTGCTGACTGCGGGATTGAATGTAGTAGCCAGGCTGCACAGTCTGTCTGAGAGGACAGAAGTTGATATTACTATTGTTGATGATGAAGAAATACATATGCTGAATCGCGATTATCGTAATGTCGACAGGCCTACAGATGTACTTTCTTTTGCACTTGATGAAGAAAGTGAAGAGGAACCGGAGCTTTTAGGTGGGCCTGAAGAACATCTTTTGGGAGATATCATTATCAGCGCTGAAACTGCTTCCAGACAGGCGGAAGAATTTGGACATGGCTTGGAACGTGAAATCGTTTATTTAGCGGTACACGGCCTGCTGCACCTTCTGGGATATGATCATATGACAGATGAGGATAAAGCAGTTATGCGGGCTAAAGAGGAAGAAGCTTTACGGGAAATCAGACTTTCGGAAGAATTTCTGGTTCATTAAAAGGAGCAGTTATGGAGACGAAGTTATTAGCGGCAGCGCAGGCGGCACGTGATAATGCTTACGCGCCTTATTCTAAATTCAAAGTTGGGGCGGCGGTCGAAACTGTTGACGGAGAAATTTTTACCGGCTGCAATATAGAAAATGCTTCGTATGGGTTGACTTGCTGTGCAGAACGTAATGCTGTTTTTGCAGCTGTGTGCAGCGGCGTACGCAGGTTTAAAACTTTGTGCGTAGTTGCCGATACAGATGAGCCGGTGGCACCATGCGGCGCTTGCCGTCAGGTGCTGGCAGAGTTTCCTTTTGAAAAAATAATCCTGGCAAATTGCAAGGGACAGACAAAAACAATGTCTGTGGCAGAACTGCTGCCATATGGTTTTGGCTCTGAGTCCCTGAATATAAAAAATAAATGTAAGTGAAAGCAAAGGAGCGATTAGTATAAATAAGCAGGATGGCAAGCATTATTCTGGTTTTGCGGCTATTGTAGGCCGGCCTAATGTAGGCAAATCAACGTTGACGAATGGATTGATCGGGGAGAAAATTGCAATTATGAGTGACCGTCCTCAGACAACGCGTAATAAGATCATGTGTATTATGAATACTGACAATGCTCAGATCATGTTCTTGGATACTCCCGGTATCCATAAGCCGCAGCATAAGCTGGGGCAATATATGGTACGGGCTGCAGAAAGTACGCTGCACGAGGTAGATGTGGTTTTGTTTGTTGTTGATGTTTCGGAAAAGCGCGGTGCCGGAGAGGATTATATTCTGGAGCAGCTGCGCAAGGTCAAAACTCCGGTGATTCTTGTTGCCAATAAAATCGATAAACTGGCAGACAAAGGTAAGCTTTTCGGCATTATTGAAAGCTATACTAAAGATTTTACCTTTGCGGCAGTAGTGCCTGTTTCTGCTTTGCAGGATACTGAATTCCCGGGTTTAGTAAATGAGATCACCAAGTATTTGCCGGAAGGTCCGGCATATTTCCCGGACGATATGATAACCGACCAGCCGGAACGGATAATTGCTGCGGAAATGATTCGAGAAAAGGTACTGCGGTCAACTCGTGATGAGGTGCCGCATTCTATTGCTGTGGAGATTGATGAATTCAAGGTACGTGATAATGATGATATTTATATTCGTGCCAATATTTTTGTGGAACGTGAATCCCAAAAAGGTATCGTGATTGGGGCTAAAGGCAGCTTGCTGAAAAAGATCGGCGAGCAGGCCCGGAAGGATATTGAATCACTGCTCGGCAATAAGGTTTTTCTTGATCTGTGGGTTAAAGTAAAACCTGATTGGCGCAATAAGGATAAGGCTTTGAAGCAATTCGGCTATGAAGGCTGATTTATTGACTGAAAATACAGTAGTATGGTATGCTTATGCTAATAACAATTTATGAAGTTTATATAAGTAAGGAGAGATGACCTATCGACGGCGACCCCGCTATGACATGCTTATTTGAGCTGTCTATTGCATTATTGATCACTTTATTGAACGGCTTTTTTGTTATGGCTGAATATTCTTTAGTCAGAATCAGAAAAAGCAGGCTGGATGAATTGATCCGGCAGGGAAAAAGCAGAGCTAACACAGTTTTAAAAATGAGCGAAAAGCTTGATACCTACCTGAGTGCGACTCAGCTTGGTATTACTGCTTCGTCTTTGCTTTTGGGCTGGTTTGGCGGCCCGCTTCTCGCTGAAATGTTCCGCGGTATGTTTGGGGTAAGTGCCGGCACCTGGTATGATCATTCGCTGGTTTTTGCCTGTGCGTTTCTTATCATCGTTTTTCTGCATGTTGTTTTCGGCGAACTGGTGCCTCGCACTATCGCCTTAGGTAAGGTCGAGCAGGTAGCGATGGCGGTCGCTTATCCGTTGTTTTTTTTTCATTACCTTTTATATCCGCTGGTTGTGCTTTTTAATCGAATCTCCCATGCTGTATTGTGCCTTTTAGGCGTTGATCCTGTCCCTGATGAAGATATCTCGCGCAGTGAAGATGAGCTGCGGATGATAGTCAGTGCCAGCGAACGCGGCGGTAAGCTGGATCATATGGAAAGCCGTCTGATTGATAATGTTTTTGATTTCGCCGACCGCGTGGCTCGTGAAGTCATGGTGCCGCGTCAGGATATGATTTGTTTGTATACTGATGATACGCTGCAGGAAAATTTGCAGGCTGTGCGTGAAAGCCGGCATACACGTTATCCTTTATGTATGGAAGACAAAGATCATGTTTTGGGCGTTATTCATGTGCGTGATTTGATGGATCTGGACGATGACGACGATCCGGCTTTTGATCTGCGGACACGAATGCGCAATATTGTCGTTGTTCCCGAAGGAATGTCAACGGCTAAAGTGCTGCAGATGATGCAGCATAAGCGTATCCAGATTGCTGTAGTTGCTGATGAATATGGCGGTACGGCTGGTCTGGTTACAATGGAAGATCTCCTGGAGGAAATTGTCGGTGATATTCAGGATGAGCATGATGGCGAAGAAGCAGAAGATATTTTGCGCTTAGGCGATGACAGCTATGAGTTCGACGGCCTTGTTTTACTGGACGAGATTTCTGAACTTTTAAATATTGAATTTGACGAACCGGAGGAAGATACTATTGGCGGTTTTGTCTTCGGACTTTTAGGGCGTAAGCCTGAAGAAGGTGACAGAGTCGTTACCGGCAGCTGGCGCTTTGAGGTTACTGAAGCAGAAGGTTTTAGAGTAACACGGGTCAAAGCTACCAGGTTACAGGAAGATGGTACTGCGATACAAGCTGATGAGTAATACTGCATATCAGGACGAAGTAATTATTTTAAAAGTAAAGGATTGGCAGACTGCGGATAAATACGCAGTCTGTTTTTCGCGTGCCCATGGTAAAATACCTTTTTTAGCGTACGGTGCCCGTTATGCGAGGACTACTGGCGGACGGCTGATACAGCCTTTTGCGATGCTCGATATGCAGCTATATTCTGGTAAACGTCTGGACAGTATGAAAAGCTGTGAATTGATTGCTTTGCCGCAGCAAATGGACATCAAACAGATGGCTTATGCTTCGGTGATTGCTGAAGTGACAGAAGCTCTGACGGAAGCACATGAGCCGCAGGAAGATATTTATGAGCTGCTTGTAGGAGCAGTACAAATACTTTCCAGGAATAACCCGCGTCTGGTCGCGTTGTCGGCTATTTGCAAGCTGCTTGTTTTAACAGGATTTGCTCCTGTTTATGACGCCTGTGTCAACTGTACTGAAGCTGTTGAAGGAGATGCTTTTTTTAGTGTCGTTCAGGGCGGCCTTATTTGCGAAGCCTGTCACGGAGGGGAAGAGTTGCCCTTTAGCAGCGGCGCTCAGAAGCTGCTGCAGGAGCTGATTGCGCTGGATTTCAATGATCCACAGCCTTTTACTGTGCGCGGCGGCGATTTGATGCAGCTGGAACAGATACTTTATCGGTTTATTGTTTACCAGATCGACAAGCCTTTGAAAAGTTTAAGCTTTTTAGCGCAGTTAGGATTGTAAAAGCATTGACAAAGGACGTCTGATTTGATATATTTTCTTTTAAGCGATGAAAGGGATAAGTAGTTTTCTGTTTTAGCGAGCCGGGATGGTGTAAGCCGGCAGATGAGAAAACAAAGGCACCCGGGAGCTGCAATTTTATAAACATCGAGGCGGACCGTATGAGCGGTCAAGCAGGGTGGAACCGCGGAGTGATTTATGTCTCCGTCCCTGTAACTTAATTGTTACAGGGACGGAGACTTTTGTTTTTGTCGTTGTAACAAATAAAATAGGAGGCAGAACATGAATTTTCAAACAATTATTTTGAAGCTCCAGAAATTCTGGGCAGACCAAAACTGCATCATGGGCCAGCCCTATGATGTCGAAAAAGGTGCGGGAACTATGAATCCGTCAACTTTTCTGCGCGTTTTAGGACCGGAACCATGGCGTGTGGCTTATGTAGAGCCATCTCGACGTCCGGCTGACGGGCGTTATGGGGATAACCCCAATCGGTTGTTCCAGCATCATCAATATCAGGTAATTATTAAACCGTCTCCGGATAATATTCAGGAGCTTTATCTCCAGAGCCTGGCCGAACTGGGTATCCGTCAGGAAGAACATGATATCCGTTTTGTTGAGGATAACTGGGAATCACCGACTTTAGGTGCTTGGGGACTTGGCTGGGAGGTTTGGCTGGATGGTATGGAAATTACCCAGTTCACCTATTTTCAGCAGGTCGGCAGTATCGACGTGAAACCTGTTACTGTTGAAATCACGTATGGTTTAGAGCGACTGGCTATGTATATCCAGGGTGTGGAAAATGTTTTTGATATTGAATGGGTGGATGGAGTCACTTATGGTGACGTTTTCCATACTAACGAAGTAGAACAGTCTTTTTACAATTTTCAAGTAGCTGATACAGCACTGCTGTTTGATCTGTTTGATAAATATGAAGCTGAGGCAAAACGCGTTATTGAGGCCGGATATATCCGTCCTGCTTATGATTATGTATTGAAATGTTCTCATACTTTTAACCTTTTGGATTCCCGCGGCGCCATCAGCGTCAGCGAAAGAACGGCTTTCATTGGCCGTGTGCGCGCTATGGCACGTTTGTGCGCAGCTGCCTATGTTGAACAAAGGGAAAAACTTGGCTTCCCGTTATTGAAAGGGGAGAATAAATAATGGAAAAATTATTATTTGAAATCGGTACTGAAGAGATCCCCGCAAAATTTATGCCGGGTATTCTTAAACAATTACAAGAGCTTGCTGCAGATAAAATGCAGGAGCTGCGTATTCCGTTTGAAAATATCAAGGTTTATGGCACGCCTCGCCGGATGACCTTTATTGCTGAAGGTGTAGCAGAAGCTCAGGCAGACAGCACGATTGAGGCTAAAGGGCCGTCTGCAAAAATTGCTTTCGTAAGCGGAGCTCCTTCCAAAGCGGCAATAGGCTTTGCCCGCGGGCAGGGGATAGACGTTAAAGACCTGGAAGTGCGCGGAGAATACGTTTATGCAGTAAAACATTTGGCAGGTCAACCTGTTGTCGATTTACTGCCCGGTTTGCTGCTTGATATCCTGGAGTCTTTATCTTTCCCGAAAAATATGCGCTGGGCCGATTATGATTTTCGGTTCGTGCGTCCTATCCGCTGGCTGGTAGCACTGTTCGGTGAAAAAGTAATACCGGTAGAAATTACCGGCGTAAAATCGGGCAGGTATTCGATGGGACATCGTTTTATGCAGCAATCTATGAAAGAGGCTGTGGAAACTAAAGGCCTGCTGAGCGCGGCTATCAATAAGGTTGGCAATGTAGTGCATTCTGCTGTTATGGGAATGCAAGGAGCTGTTGAGATCCCCAACGCTGATGCATATGTACAGGCACTGGCTGACAACTTTGTGATGGTCGATCAGGATGCCCGCCGTGAATTGATTCGTCAGCAGGTGACAGAACTGGCGGCTGCCGAAGGCGGAATTGCTGAAATTGACGAAGACTTACTGGAAGAAGTCAATTATCTTGTTGAATATCCTACTGCATTATGTGGGAAATTTGAAGAAAAATTCCTGTCGTTACCGAAGGAAGCCATTATCACCCCAATGCGTGAACATCAGCGTTATTTTCCGGTAGTGGATGAAGAAGGCAGGCTGCTCAATAAATTTATTACAGTCCGCAATGGCGGTAAAGAGTTTTTGGATGTTGTCGCACACGGTAATGAACGTGTTTTACGCGCTCGTCTCAGTGATGCTGAATTCTTCTTCAATGAAGACCGCAAACTAAAATTGGAAGACCGTCTGGAAAAACTGAAAACAGTTTCATTCCAGGAAGGTCTGGGCAATATGTATGATAAGAGTGAGCGGTTGGCTAAACTGGCTGAAATGGTTAAGTTTGCCATTAATGTTAAAGTTGACGATACTAACCTCAAACGTACAGCTTTGCTGTCTAAAACAGATCTTGTTGCCGGGATGGTGGTTGAATTTACAGAGCTGCAGGGAGTTATGGGGCGTGAATATGCCAAATTAGACGGCGAACCTGCTGAAGTTGCTGAAGGTATTTATGAACACTATCTGCCGCGTTTTGCCGGTGACGAGCTGCCGAAGGGTACTATTGGACGTATTGTCGGCATCAGTGATAAAATGGATAATATCGTTGCTACTTTCAGCCGCGGACTTGCACCGACAGGCTCGCAGGATCCTTATGCATTGCGTCGTCAGGCTTTGGGTATCATCAATATTCTTATCAGCAGTAACTATCATATGCCCCTGATCAAAATTCTGGCAGGTGCGCTGTATCTGCTCAATATCAAACCGGAAGATACCGGTAAATTGATACCGCAGATTTTAGAATTCTTTAAATTACGTTTGAAGAATATGATGATCGAACAGGGAATCCGTTATGACGTTGTCGATGCTGTTTTTGCCGATGAACGCAACGATGATTTAGTAGATATTTACGCGCGCTGCAAGGCTTTGAATGCGTATGTAGTTCTGCCGGAAGCAGAAGCTGTTATTCAGGCTTCTATCCGTGTCTGCAATCTTTGCAAAAAAATTGAGACTGAAGTTGCTATAAGCAGTGCGCTTTTTGCCGACCCGGCAGAGCAGGAATTGCATGATGTTCTGATTCGTCTTAATAAAGAGCTGATCCCGGACATCGTGACTTATAATTATGCCGGTGCATTAAAACTTGCCGATCAGGTAGTTGAGCCTGTAAATAAATTCTTTGACAGTGTTATGGTCATGGATGAAAATGTTGATATTAAAAATAATCGTCTGGCCCTTCTTGAGCAGGCGAAAGAGGTTACAAATGCTGTCGGCGATTTGAGCTGTATCGTTCTTTAATCGCACATTTTACGGCAGTTGTTTTGTCAGGCCCTTGGTTACAAACACCAGAGTACATTTAGTACGCGGCGTGTCTGTCATCAGGGGCTTTCCTTGTATTTGCAGTGAGATTCGTGGGCTTGATTGTATTGTTAAGAAATATACTAAGAAGTACATTGTGCAATCTTTACATATATGGCGCAGTCTATGAGATGGATTTTAGTTATAATCTGCTGATTTTACTTTTTCCCAGGTATCATTTAGTGTATACTAATATATATACTCTGTTTTTCCTGTGACGAAAATATTATTTAAAGAGTAAAGGAGGGCCGTACTGAAAATAAGCATATTTTGTAAAATTTAACACAAAAAGTTAAAAAGCGATGAAAAAAGTCCTTGAATGTGGTGTACAAATATGATATAGTATACACTATATTAAGGGCGCAGCCCAAAAAGTATAATATAAAGGAGTGCTACAATCATGAAAAAAGAAGAACAGTTTCTTCTCTGGTTTGAGCAATTAGAAAGAAAAGACGTTGATATCGTTGGCGGCAAATCCTCTTCCCTCGGTGAAATGACTGCTAAGACAGATGTTCCCGTTCCTTACGGTTTTGCTACTACGGCTTACGCTTATAGATACTTCATTAAAGAAAGCGGTCTTGAAGAAAAGATGCGCTCTATTTTGTCTGAATTGACTGACGTTGAAAACAGCGCTTTACTGCGTGATGTCAGCGCTCGTCTGCGTGATGCCATCATGGCTGAGAAAATGCCTCAGGATCTGCAGGACGCTATTGGCGCTGCTTATGTTGAACTTGGTAAAAGAGTCGGCGAAGAGAATCCCTATGTCGCCGTTCGTTCCAGTGCTACAGCTGAAGATTTACCGGATGCAAGCTTTGCTGGTCAGCAGGATACCTATCTGAACGTACAGGGTGCTGAAACCATTATCGCAAAGGTAAAGGAATGCTACGCTTCCTGCTTTACCGACCGTGCTGTTTATTATCGTGAAAAACAAGGCTTTGATCATATAGAAGTTGCTTTGAGTGCCGTTGTACAAATGATGGTTTTCTCTAAAACTTCCGGTGTTATGTTTACTGTTAACGTTGCTACTGGCGATGACAATAATATCCTGATTGAGGCAGCCTTTGGACTGGGTGAATATGTTGTTCAGGGTACTGTTACTCCTGATAATTATACTATTTCCAAACATGACCACAAAATCATTGACCGCTGCGTAAATGAGCAGGACATCATGCTTGTACGCAAAAAAGGCGGCGACTGTGAAGAAGTGCAGGTCCCTGAAGAACTGCGCAAAGTACAGACTTTGACTGACGAGCAGATTTTGGAACTGGCTGATTATGCTAAAAAGATCGAAAAACATTATGGCTGCTATATGGATATGGAATGGGGCGTTGATGAACGTACCAATAAAATCTGGATTCTGCAGGCCCGTCCGGAAACCGTATGGAGCCGCCGCAATAAAGAAGGAGGAGCAAAAGTGCAGGAAAGCAAATCTATGACTACTACTGATCATAAAGTTATCGTGAAAGGTTTGCCTGCAAGCCCGGGTAAAGTTTCTGGCCGCGTACACGTTATTCTTGATCCTTCCCGCATCGATGAATTTAAAGAAGGAGAGATCCTTGTTACTGAGATGACCGCTCCTGACTGGGTACCGGCAATGAAAAAAGCCAAAGCTATCGTCACTGACAGCGGCGGAATGACCTGTCATGCTTCCATCGTTAGCCGCGAGCTGGGTATTCCCTGTATCGTTGGTACTAAGAGCCGTGGTGAAGCTGCTACTGTTACTATTCCTGACGGTATTGATGTAACTATCGATGCTACTCATGGCGTAGTTTATGAAGGCATTATTGAAGAAGCTAAAAAAGAAAATCAGGCAGGCGCTGCTGTAGCGGTTGCTGAATACTTCCCGCCGACTGGCACTAAAGTTTATATGAATTTGGGCGATCCGGAACTGGCTGAGAAATATTCCAGTCTGCCCTGTGATGGTATCGGTTTGATGCGTGAAGAGTTCATCTGGACTACTTATATCCATGAACATCCTTTGTATCTCATTAAAACCGGACATCCTGAAAAAGTTGTCGATCAGCTGGCAGAAGGTATGCGTCAGGTTTGTCAGGCAATGGCTCCCAGACCGGTTACTCTGCGTTTCAGCGATTTCAAATCCAGTGAATATCGTGATTTGAAAGGCGGCGATGAGTTCGAACCTTATGAACCTTCAGCATTATTGGGCTGGCGCGGTGCTTCACGTTATTATGATCCTAAATACATCGAAGCTTTCAAACTGGAATGCCAGGCTGTAGTGAAAGTTCGTGAAGAGTTTGGTCTGAAAAACCTTAATGTTATGATTCCTTTCTGCCGTAATGTAGAGGAATGTGAAAAAGTGGTTAAGATTATGGCTGAATGTGGCTTGGAGCGCGGTAAGGACTTTAAAGTATGGTTGATGGCTGAAATTCCTTCCAATATCATTCTGGCCGATCAGTTCAATAAGTATGTAGACGGTTATTCTATCGGTTCTAACGATTTGACCATGCTGGTGCTTGGCTGTGACCGTGATAATGATACTGTTTCCCATATCTATGATGAACGTAATCTGGCAGTGCGCCGTGCAGTACGTCACCTTATTGAGGTTGCTCACAGCGAAGGCAAAACTGTTTCTATCTGTGGTCAGGCTCCCAGCGTTTATCCTGAATTCTGTGAATTCCTCATTAAGAGCGGTATCGACAGTATTTCCGTAAATCCTGATACTGTTAAATTTACCAAAAAATTAGTTGCTCAAGTAGAGCAGCGTGTTATGCTCGACGCTTTAACAGGTCGCGGCCGTAAAGAAGTCGAAGAACTTGACTGGAAATAATAATTAAGAAAAACCCCGTTGTCTTTTAAGACAGCGGGGTTTGTTTATTAAAAATAGAATTTAGAGTTTTTTAGCTTTGATGGCGATAAGATTCATATATTTCCCTGCACCGGCATTCATTGAAGCTCTATCGTTGATGGCATGTTCCTCATCACATTCCAGCCAGTCCTGCCAGGCTTCCTCCATACACTTCAGCTCTGAGATGCTTTCGATATTGATCGTTTGAGATCGTGAAAGCAGTTCGTGCCACCACTTACAGCTGTGAAAGGTATCAAGATCTTCAGCACCCCAGGAAATGAGCAGTTCGGACGGCAGATTATTGTGATAATCTTTTTTGAAGCCGGGGAAGGCTAAGGCAATGATACCATTTGGTTTGATATAAGGAGCTAGTTTGGTGTCCATAAATTCAGGTGTATTGCCAAAATAATGATATGAATCGACACTGATCACCGCATCAAAATAATTTTCAGCATAGGGAAGGTCAAGGGCATTGGCATGGATTGGTATGATGCGATCTTCAAGCCCGAGCTTTTTGAAGCGCTCAAAATTTTCTGCAGCTGTTATCCAAAGGTCAGTTGCATAGACTTGTACGCCGAATTCTTTTGCTAAAAAGCTTGATGTAAGTCCTTTGCCGCAGCCCAAATCAAGTATTTTCATATCTGACGTGAGTTTTATTCCTTCTGTAAGTTCTTCTAAAATTTTTAAGGCATTAGGGCCCATCATATTTTCAAGCAGAAATTGCTTGTCGTATTGTTCGCTTTTAGGATATTTCATTATAGCACCTGCTTTCTCTGTCTTTGTGTTTATTATATTACAGGTTTTACAAAATTACTTCCTGCATTTTTTTTCTGAAAAGAAAAAGAGAACGTCAGGTAATGACGTTCTCAAGGATCAGATTTTCTTTTTAGCAATGATACTGTATATTGTTTTAGATGACAAAAAGTATTCTTCGGCAAGAACAGTAACAGGAATTCCACTTAGATAACGGCAGAATATTTCCTGATTACGTTCAGCATTTTGTTGTTTTGTACCTTTGGTCGATCCCCAGGGGCGTTTGTTATTGGTTTTACGAGGGATATAGATATATTCACCGTCTATGTATTCCTGAATAGCTGATAAAAGTGGCGGTGGTAATATTTTTTTACCGTTTTGATAGCACATATTGCTTCCTCCCAGATTTATAATTACCGGGATGGCAGCAAAAGCTGTTTTGTTTTAGCGATTGCCTGTCAAATAGCCTTTGCTACCTGACATGACCGCATCGATATTTCTTAAAGGATTGATAAAGCAATCCTCCTTTCAAATAATAGATTCTGGGTTTATCTTATACGATAGCGGCAGATATTGCAAGAAGCAGATTTGTAGGTTTGCTGTAATGCGTGGGAAGTAAAATTCCTGGAAAATATTTTGATTTTGGTTTGACGTACCACTTAATGGATGGTAAAATATTACCAATAGAATATTACCTTTAAAGCGGTCCTGTGAGACTGTAAGGTAGACTTTTAGGTAACTTGTACTACAAGCCTTCTTTGCCATCTTGCAGGCACAGAAGGCTTTTTTATGTGATTAATAGGAGGTAGGACAATGGCAAAAGCAAACGTATCTCTGGGTGGCAGAGATATCCTTGATCTGGATTCACTTTCCATCGAGGAATATGAAATGATTCTGCAAACTGCGGCAGAAATGAAGAAAATCATGAAACGTGATATCAAAAAGGTGCCGTCACTGCGGGGAAAATCCATTATCAACCTTTTTTATGAACCAAGCACCAGAACAAGAACCTCATTTGAGCTGGCTGGAAAATATCTTGGCGCTGACGTAGTTAATATTACTACTGCCAGCTCCAGCGTTGTAAAAGGTGAATGCCTGCGCGATACTATTCTTACTGTACAATCTATGGCTTGTGACGCAATCGTTATGCGCCATCCGATCGAGGGTGCCGCTGCTTATGCTGCGGAGGTTGCTGATCCTGTTATCATCAACGCCGGTGACGGAGCGCATGCACATCCTTCTCAGGGACTTCTGGATATGTTTACCATTCGTGAACAGGGAAAAGATCTGAAGGGGTTAAAAATGGCGATTTTAGGTGACGTTCTGTATAGCCGCGTTGCCCGTACTAATATCGCTGCCTGGATTAAGATGGGGGCTGATGTACATGTAGCCGGACCAATGACTTTGCTGCCTCACGATATAGAAAGTCTGGGCGTAACCGTACACAAACGTGTTGAAGATGCTATCGAAGGTGCAGATGTTATTGATGTCCTGCGCATTCAGCTGGAACGTCAGAAAAAAGGACTGTTCCCGTCTCCACGTGAATATGCACGAATCTTTGGCTTGAATGAAAAGCGCCTGGCGCTGGCAAAACCCGATGTTACTGTCCTGCATCCCGGCCCGATGAATCGCGGCCTGGAAATTTCCTGGGAGGTCGGCTACTGCGATAACGCCGCTATTCGTGATGAAGTGCAAAATGGTGTAGCAGTACGTATGGCACTCTTATTCTTGACTTTGACGGGGGGTAAGCAAATTGAAAACATTGATTAAAAACGGTCGTGTCATCGATCCCAGCCAAAATATTGATGCCATTATGGATTTATTGGTGGAAGACGGTGTAATCAAAGAAGTTGCGGCGGAGATTAAAGCTGCTGCCGATGAAGTATATGATGCCGATGGGCTTATAGTGGCGCCTGGTTTGGTTGACGTGCATACACATTTGCGTGAACCGGGCCTGGAAGCTAAGGAAGATATCGTAACAGGTACAATGGCTGCAGCAGCCGGCGGTGTTACGACTATCGCCTGCATGCCGAATACCAAACCCGTTATTGATAACTCTATCATTGTTTCCGGTATTAAGGAACGTGCTGCACGTGAAGGCTATGTTAATGTAGAGGTTATCGGTGCTATCAGCAAAGGCGAAGAAGGTAAAGAGCTGGCTGAAATGATCGATATGTCTGAAAAAGGCGCGATGGCGTTCTCGGATGACGGGCACTTTGTCAACAGTCCGCGTCTGTTTACACTTGCCGCCAAATATATAGGTGCTTTTGATAAAGTTTTGATTTCCCATGCTATCGAACCGGAACTGGGACATGAAGGCTACATGCATGAAGGTGCTGTTTCCGCACGTATCGGAGTGCCCGGTATACCTGCAATAGCAGAAGATATTGCTGTTGCCCGCGACTGTCTTATTGCCGAATATACCGGCGCACATGTACATATTGCGCATGTTGCCAGTAAAGGCGCTGTTGATATCATTCGTGGCTTTAAGAAAAAAGGTGTCAATGTGACCTGTGAAGTTACAGTACATCATCTGACTTTAACTGACGAGGCCTGTGCTACTTACAGCAGTGCTACCAGGGTCTCGCCGCCGCTGCGCAGCATGGATCATGTAGAGGCTTTGCGCGCTGCAGTTAAAGATGGCACGGTAGATGCGATCGTCACTGACCACGCTCCGCATGCTCCTGAAGAAAAAGACGTTGAGTTCCGTTATGCTCCCTGCGGATTTACGGGTTTGGAAACATCCGTTGGTGTAGTTTTAACTGATCTTTATCATACAAACATCTTCACAATTAACGAAATTATTGGTAAAATGAGTACAGAACCTGCGAATATTTTTGCACTAAAAGCTGGAAGTTTAAAAGTTGGTTATCCGGCAGATGTAACTATTATCGACCTTAACAAAGAATGGACTGTTGATAATACGAAATTTTATACACGCGGCAAGGTAACTCCTTTCCAAGGAAAACATTGTAAAGGCAAAGCCGTAGCTACGATGGTAGCAGGTAAATTCGTAATGAGAGATGGTGAAGTATGCAAACGGTAGCAAGAAAAGGTAAATTGGTATTAAAAGACGGCAGTGTTTATGAAGGCGAGCTGTACGGTAAACGCAATGCGGTAGGTGAGGTTGTTTTCACTACCGGTATGAGCGGTTATCAGGAAACCTTAACTGATCCGTCGTTTTGCGGGCAGATTGTTGTTATGACTTATCCTTTAGTTGGAAATTATGGCACTAACGATCTTTTTAATCAGGGGCGAAAATCTTTTTTCCAGGGATATGTGATCAGTGAATTGTGTGATCATCCCAGCAACTGGCGCTGCGAAAAAACGCTGGAACAGTTTTTAGATGAACAGGATGTACCTGTACTGACAGGCGTGGATACGCGTGCGATTACCCGTAAACTGCGCAATTATGGTGTACTGCAGGGTGTTATCGTGCCGGCAGAAATGCCGCAGGAGGAAGTGGAAAAGCTGCTGGCTACACCAGAAGTACATGATCAGGTAGCTACAGTAACAACTCCTGAAATTTATACGCTTGGCAACGGCAAATATCATGTTGCGGTCATGGATTTTGGTATCAAACAAAATATTCTTGAATATCTGGCCAGTTTTGACTGCCATTTGACGGTTTTTCCTGCATATACTACAGCAGAGGAGATTTTGGCAGCACGGCCGGACGGTATTTTCTTAGCTAATGGCCCCGGAGATCCGAAGGATTTACAGCCGATCATTGAAGAAGTTAAAAAGCTGATCGGCAAGAAGCCTATTTTCGGCATCTGCTTAGGTCATCAAATTTTAGCTTTGGCTAATGGTGCTGATACCTTTAAAATGAAATTCGGGCATCGTGGCGTCAATCATCCGGTTAAAGACCTTTTGGAAAATAAGGTTCTGATCAGTTCACAAAACCATGGTTATGCTGTTGACGAAAAATCTTTAGCCGGTCTGAATGTGGAAATAACTAATATCTCACTGAATGATGGTACGATTGAAGGTTTGCGTTATCTTGACCATCCTTCTTTCGCAGTTCAGTATCATCCCGAGGCAAGCCCCGGACCAGGCGGCCATGAATATTTATTTAAACGTTTTGTAAAAATGATGGGAGGCCAAAACTGATGCCAAAGCTGCAAAATATCAAAAAAGTTCTTGTTATCGGTTCCGGCCCGATCATTATCGGTCAAGCTGCTGAGTTTGACTATGCCGGTACTCAGGCCTGCCGTTCTCTGAAAGAAGAAGGGCTGGAGGTCGTACTTGTCAACAGTAACCCGGCTACGATTATGACGGACGTGCATATTGCCGACCGTGTTTATATTGAGCCTGTTAATGTTGAATTTTTGGAAAGTGTTATTAAACGCGAGCGTCCTGATTCTTTGCTGGCAACTTTGGGTGGTCAGGTTGGCCTGAATCTTGCAATCGATCTGGAGGAAAAAGGTATTCTGCGCGAATATAACGTGCAGCTTTTAGGTACTCAGATTTATAGTATCAAGAGAGCAGAAGATCGTGAGCTTTTCAAAGAAACTATGGAAAAAATCAATCAGCCGATTCCGGAAAGCGCTATTGTTGAAACGATGGCGGCAGCGAAGGAATTTGCCCGTAAAGTCGGGTTTCCTCTGATCGTTCGGCCAGCATATACTTTGGGCGGCACCGGCGGCGGTATCGCTGAAAGTGAAGATGAACTGGATGAAATCGTTAATAAAGGTTTGAAATACAGTCTTATTGGTCAGGCATTGATTGAACGCAGCGTAGCGGGCTGGAAAGAGATTGAATTTGAAGTGCTGCGTGACGCGGCTGATAACTGCATCACTGTCTGCTCAATGGAAAATCTTGATCCTGTAGGCGTACATACCGGCGATTCTATCGTTGCCGCTCCGGCGCAGACTCTGAGCGATCGCGAAGTACAGCTGCTGCGTCAGGCTTCTATTGATATAGTACGTGAATTGGGTGTGCGCGGCGGCTGTAATGTGCAGCTGGCATTGGATCCCAATTCTGAACGTTATTATGTAATCGAAGTAAATCCGCGTGTCAGCCGTTCTTCGGCTTTGGCTTCTAAAGCTACCGGTTACCCGATCGCAAAGGTTTCCAGTAAAATAGCTATCGGTTATAATCTGGACGAGATTCAAAATGCTGTAACGAAAAAGACAACTGCCTGCTTCGAGCCTTCTATTGATTATGTAGTACTGAAATTCCCGCGCTGGCCTTTTGATAAATTTGTTACAGCCGACCGTACATTAGGCACCCAAATGAAGGCTACCGGCGAAGTTATGGCTATCGAACGCACACTGGAAGCAGCAATGCTGAAAGCGATCCGTTCTTTGGAAATCGGTTTGACTCATCTGGAAATGCCGGAATTAAAAGAACTGAGTGATGAAGAAATTCGTGCTCGCATTTCTAAGATCGATGATGAACGTATCTTTGTTGTTGCCGAAGCACTTCGTCGAGGCGTAAGTCTGGAAGAGATCCATGAGATCACGATGATCGACAGATGGTTCCTGCAGAAAATATTGAATATCGTCAAGATGGAAACTGTTTTAAAAACTGAACCGATGACTAAGGAGATAATGCGTAAAGCTAAACGCATGGGCTTTGCCGATGTGGTTATTGGCGAATATATCGGTAAACAGATGATGGAAGTACGTGCTATGCGTAAGGACTGGGGCATTATCCCAACCTATAAAATGGTTGATACCTGTGCTGCCGAGTTTGAAGCTGAAACACCTTATTATTATTCTACCTATGCTGTTGAAGATGAAGTGCGCGTCAGTGATAAAAAGAAGGTTGCTGTTTTAGGCAGCGGACCGATCCGTATCGGGCAAGGCGTAGAGTTTGACTATTGCTCTGTACATTCCGTATGGGCACTGAAAGAGCTTGGATATGAAACCATCATTATTAACAATAACCCGGAAACTGTAAGTACGGACTTTGATACTTCTGATCGTCTGTATTTTGAACCTTTGACAGTAGAAGATGTTTTGAATATTCTTGATAAAGAACAGCCTGAAGGCGTTATCGTACAGTTTGGCGGGCAAACGGCAATCAATCTGGCTGGACCGCTTGCAGATGCAGGCGTGAAAATACTTGGCTCCAGTGTTGACAGTATTGACAGAGCCGAAGATAGAGAACGTTTTGAACAGCTTTTGACAAACTGCAATATTCCGCGTCCGAAAGGGCATACTGTTTTTGATACGGCAGGCGCTTTAAAAGCTGCAGCTGATGTCGGATATCCGGTTATGGTTCGTCCGTCTTATGTTTTGGGCGGTCGCGCAATGGAAATAGTTTATAATGATGAAGAACTGAAACATTATATGTCCAGTGCTGTTAAGGCTTCACGCGAACATCCGGTACTGGTCGATCATTATCTGCAGGGTACAGAGGTCGAAGTCGATGCTATCTGCGACGGTAATGAAGTGCTGATTCCCGGTATTATGGAGCATATCGAACGTGCAGGTGTGCATTCCGGCGATTCTATCGCTGTTTATCCGCCGCGTAATCTGTCCGAGTCGGTTATCAAAACTATCATTGATTATACCAACCGTATGGCACTTGGACTGGAAGTAAAAGGCATGATCAACATCCAGTATATCGTACGGAATAATGAGGTTTATGTAATTGAAGTAAATCCGCGTTCTTCCCGTACAGTTCCTTTCCTGAGTAAGGTCACCAACGTGCCGATGATCAATGTAGCAACTAAAGCAGCTATGGGTCATTCGCTGCGTGAGCAGGGGTATAAACCAGGCTTGGGCTTCTTCCCGGACTATTATGCAGTTAAAGCCCCTGTGTTCTCCTTCAACAAAATGAGTAATGTCGATATTACATTAGGGCCTGAGATGAAATCTACAGGCGAAGTAATGTGCGTTGATTATCAGTACTCACGTGCTTTGTATAAAGCATGTATTGCTTCCGGTATCAATGTACCGCATGAAGGCTCGATACTGATCACTGTTGCTGATATGGATAAACCTGAAGCGGCAGAAATTGCGGCCGGTTTTGCCGATCTGGGCTATGAAATCATGGCTACCGGAGGTACAGCGGAATATCTGAAAGAAAAGGGTGTTAAGGTGACCGTAGCGACTAAAGTCAGCGAGGGCAGCCCCAACATTCTTGACGATATCAAAGAAGGCCGGATAAGTATGGTTATCAATACAACTAACCATGGTCGTGATGCTGAGCGTGACGGCTTTAAAATCAGACGTTCCACAGTAGAGCATGCCATTGCCTGCCTGACTTCTATGGACACAGCACGTGAACTGCAGCACGTTATGTCGGCAATGCGCCGCCGCCGTGTGGTCAGCATCGTTGCATTGCAGGATTTAGCCTGGGAGGGATAAGCCCGTGCCAAAAACTATTACGAACGCCACTGTTATTGGTCAGCGTGTTTTAAACGCTACTACAAAATTAATAGAAGTTTATGCTCCCGAGATCGCCAAAACGGCGGTCCCGGGACAATTCGTGAATGTGCAGGTCTGCAAGAATACGGCGCCGTTGCTTCGCCGTCCTTTTGGCGTTGCCGGAGTAAATGCGGATAATGGTACTTTCATTATGATATACCGCATTATTGGCGAGGCTACTCATATTCTGGCAGAAGTGTGCAGTGGAGATAAGCTGAGTATCGTAGGTCCTTTAGGCCATGGCTTCGCTATGGAGGCTGAACGTCCATTGCTGGTTGGTGGTGGTCTGGGACTGGCGCCGCTGCTGTATTTGGCAGAAGGATTCTGTGCGCAGAACAAGCCCATAGAGATTTTGATGGGAGGGCGTTCGGAAGAAGAACTGTTTTGGACAGATTTGTACGAAGATATTTGCCAAAATATCCATATTACGACAGATGACGGCAGTTGTGGTGTGCAGGGGACAGTAATTGCTCTTTTGCCGCAGCTTTTAGACAGCGGTAAATATGACTGCGTCTATGTCTGCGGGCCTGTGCCGATGATGAAAGCTGTAGCTGAAGTTGCTGCCGAAAAAAATATAAAATGTCAGGTTTCTTTGGAAAAGTATATGGCCTGCGGTCTTGGCGCTTGCTTGTCCTGTTCGTGCAGTGGTATAGGCAAGCGGCTTAAGGTTTGTACCGACGGCCCGGTATTTTGGGCCGAGGAGGTGGGCGAATGGTAAAAGCATTGTATGATGGACGGTTGGCGACAAATATTGCCGGCTTGAAAATGAAAACACCGATTACCACAGCTTCCGGTACTTTTGGCTTTGGACTGGAATTTACCGACTTTCTTGATCTTGAAAAAGTAGGGGCTGTTACTGTTAAAGGTACCTCCTTAGAACCGCAGCCGGGGAATAAGGGACAGCGTGCTGTTGAAACTCCGTCAGGGATGCTCAACAGTATCGGACTTGAAAATCCTGGTGTGGATTATTTTTTGGAAACAACGTTGCCGCAACTGCGTCAGTATGACGTACCGGTAATAGTTAATATTTATGCCCATTCCTATGAAGATTACGGCAAGGTTGCCAAAAAACTGGATGTAGAAGGCGTTGACGCTTTAGAAATAAATATTTCCTGCCCAAATGTCAAAGAAGGAGGCCTGGTTTTTGGTACCTGCCCTGACAGTGCAGCTGAAGTAGTTAAAGCGGTAAAAAGCAATACGTCTAAAATGGTGATTACCAAGCTTTCACCCAACGTGACCGATATCGTAGCCATGGCCCAGGCTGTAGAAGCGGCGGGAACTGACGCTATTTCACTGATCAACACCTTGATTGGTATGAAAATAGATATTGACAGGCAAAAGCCGGTTTTAGGCAATGTTATCGGCGGACTTAGCGGTCCGGCTGTACGTCCTGTTGCAGTGCGGATGTGTTATCAGGTTGCTCAGAACGTACATGTGCCTATTATCGGTATGGGCGGCATTATGACAGCAGAAGATGCGATAGAATTTTTTCTGGCAGGTGCCAGCGCAGTTGCTGTAGGAACTGTTAATTTTACCAATCCTTGTATTGCAGAAACTATTTCACATGGTATTTTGGAATATATGGATAAGCATGGCATTAAAAAACTTAAAGATATGATCGGTTTGGCGTTGCCAGAAGGTAAGATCCATCTGAAACGCGCTGTAAAACGTTAAGGGGGTGGCAGGATGAATCATGACGATCGTTTGATCGTAGCTTTGGATTTCCCCACAATGGAACAGGCTAAAGCAGTAGTATTGGAATTAGGAGATAATGTCAGCCATTATAAGGTTGGTATGGAGCTTTATTATGCTGCGGGAAGTGAAATGATACGCTTCCTCAAAGGTCATAATAAGCAGGTGTTTCTTGACTTAAAATTACAGGACATTCCCAATACCGTTGCAGGTGCTTTGGCGGTTCTTACTGGTTTAGGTGCAGATATGATGAATGTACATGCCGTAGGCGGTAAAAAGATGATGCAGGCAGCTGTTAAATCTGTGCGTGAAGCTGCTGCAAAATTGGGACGCCCGGCGCCGAAACTGATTGCTGTTACTATTTTGACCAGTATGGATGATGAGCAGTTTGGTGATCTTAATTATAAGAACACTATTGCAGAGCAGGTTATTGCTTTGGCAAAGCTGGCACAGGAAGCTGGCATGGATGGTGTCGTTGCCTCGCCACAGGAAGCTGCAGGTATTCGAAGTGCCTGTGGTCCCGAGTTTTTGATCGTTACGCCCGGTGTACGTCCGGCTGGTGCGTCTATAGATGACCAAAGCCGTATCGCTACTCCTGTCGGAGCATTTAAAAATGGTTCCAGCCATATCGTAGTAGGGCGTCCTATTACTAAAGCAGAAGATAAAATTGCTGCGGCACAAAGCATCGTAGCAGAAATCAGAGGTGTTTGATATGTTGCAAGAAAAAGAAGTAATGCAGCTTTTAGAAGAAACTGAAGCCGTGCTTCACGGACATTTTTTGTTGACCAGTGGTTTGCACAGCCCTATGTATGTAGAAAAATTCAATGTGCTGCAGCATCCTAAATACACAGAAAAGCTTTGTCAGGAGTTGGCTGAACGTTATGCTGCTGATAATGTAGAACTGGTAGTAGGTCCAATGACAGGCGGTATCCTGCTGGCGCACGAAGTTGGTAAAGCGCTTGATACCCGTGCTATTTTTACCGAACGCGAAAATGGTAAAATGACTTTAAAACGCGGTTTTGAGATTCCCAAAGGAACTCGTGTACTGATCGTTGAAGATATCGTTACAACTGGCGGCAGTGTTATGGAAGTTCTGGATGTTGTTAAAGAACATGGCGGCATTCCGGTCGGTATTGGGCTTTTGGTTGACCGCAGCGGCGGTAAAGTTGATTTTGGTATTCGTACTGAAGCTTTACTGCATCTTGATGTACCAACATTTAAAGAAGAGGACTGCCTACTTTGTAAAGAAGGTAAGCCTTTTACTAAACGTGGTCGTACCGGAAAATAAATTGTACAGTGTTGATAGTATAAAAATAAAGTCCGATCGCTTATAATAAAGTGATCGGACTTTATTTTTATATGATTTTTGTTATAATAGAGAATGCGTGTAAAAGGGGGAAAAAAGATGCATATTGTAATCAGAGATCATATTTTAGAAGGAGATAATCTTGATGAACTTGCCGCTTGCTTGCTAAGATGGATGCCGCCTTTAGTGCCGTGGATGCTTGATCTGCAAAATGAAGTAAAAGAGCAGGCGGATGAATATGGAAGTGAAGGCAAGGCACTGTTAGCTATTGTCAAAGCTAATCCTGATAAATATAAAATAGACTATCAAAGTAAGGACAGTCCTTTTTTATAATTAGTAACCAAGGGAGGTCAGGCATTACAGCTGACTTCCCTTGGTTTTATTTTAGACATATTAAAATAAAAAAGCTGCAGACATCGTCTGCAGCTTACTTTTGCGTGGCAGGGGCAGTAGGAATCGAACCCACAACCAACGGTTTTGGAGACCGCTACTCTACCAGTTGAGCTATACCCCTAAAATGGAGCGGAAAACGAGATTCGAACTCGCGACCCCCTCCTTGGCAAGGAGGTGCTCTACCACTGAGCTATTTCCGCAAATGGCGACCCGGATGGGACTCGAACCCACGACCTCCGCCGTGACAGGGCGGCATTCTAACCAACTGAACCACCGGGCCATTTGTCAGTAGTCCTGACAGATATAAATAATACCATAAAACCATGAATGATGCAAGGATTTTCTGTAATTTTACTAAATTACTTTTCAGCGGCTTTGCAAAATAATCGTTTTAGCGTATAATCATAAGTAATATCAACGATAGTACTGTTTCGTTGAATAACCAAAGTAAATAAGGAGGATGTATCATGCTCAAAACCCCAGATTGGGCTGCAGGAGCCGAATATCTGCGTGAACATGCGCCTGAGCTGATCCCATTGATCGATAGGTTTCCTGTGTGTGAATTGAAACCTGAGCCAAAGGAGAAGTATTTCGGGACATTAGTTACAGGTATTGTTTCACAGCAGTTACCACCTGATGTCAGTCTGCAATTACTGGAAAAACTAGGAAAATTTTTAGGAAATCCACTGCAGCCACAGGCGGTAGTGGAAGTTTCCATTGAAGCCTTGTGCGAACAGGGACTGGTAAAACAGAAAGCCGAATATTTGAAAAGTTTTGCTGAAGCAGCTGTTGCAGGTCAGGTAACTATAGAAAAATTTTCTGAAATGACTGATGCTGAAATAACTAAGCAGCTTGTCCAAATTCGCGGTTTAGGGCAGTGGACTATTGAAATGTTTTTATTGCTTGCCTTGTGCAGAACTGATGTCATTCCTTCGGCTGACTTTATCTTTAAGAAAGAATTAAAACTTCTTATGGGATTAAGTGATATTCCCAAGCGTGGGCAAATTTCTAAAATAACCGAGCATTGGCGTCCATGGCGTTCTTTAGGTGTATGGTATTTATGGCAGTTTGCTGCTGAAAAAGAGCAGGAAGAAAAAGTTGTTAAAAAGAAAAATTAAAAGACCGCAATGCGGTCTTTTTGTTTTTTATGATTGTAAACTGTTTGTGAGAACAAAGATATTTCAAAAGAAAATGATATAATGAATAAAGATATAGATAGAAAAGGAGGTTATAATATGCTGGACAAAAAGGTTTTGCTCCAAATAACTCTTATACTATGCTTAGTCACTTTTGTCAGTGATGTTTTTGCCGAACCGATAAGTAAAAAGCTTTCTAAAAATGAAGAATTATATCCACAGGGATGGTCTGTCGGCGATCAGGTAAAGTTTAAGAAAAATACTGTGGTTATGATCAATGATTCAGGTGCCGTTATAAGCGGAACTCTAGCAAATGATACATTTTTACGACCACAGGGTTGGCAGCGTATTATCAATGATTATTATTTTATTTCAGCGTATACGAACGGAGGAAATTTTTTCCCTCGTCACTATCGTTATTGGAATAACAGTAATCTATATAGCATTGCTTTACCAAGTTATGGGCACGTTCGTTACAAAGGCGGAACTGCGGTTTCTTTCAGTGCAGAAGGGACAGTAACCAGTGGAACTGTGGCCAATGACATTACAATCGGTATAGGTGATAATCAATATGGCTTTGTGACTTTAAAAAGCGATAGTATTGTGGGTTTTTATGATGATGGTGCTGTAAAAATGGGTACTTTGGCAGAAGATACTAAACTGCGCCCTATTGGCTGGCAGAATAATGCCGTAGACTTGGATAATGCAGGGTTTGTTGAATTTAAAGCTAAAACTGAAATTAATTTTAGTATCGATGGGTATGTTTTGAAAGGAAGTCCTAAAAAAGCTTTGATTTGGAAAAATAATGGTATTGACAGCACTTTTCGAGCAGATGAGGCAGTTGAATTCACAGAGCAGGGCGCGGCAAGTGCTGCAGAATAAATATTGTTAATAATGTTTATTGCAGATTATTATCAATAAGTAGTTGCAAGCGCATAAAGAATATGGTAGAATTATAAACGATTTAAGATGTATTATTAAATTAAAATTGAATATTGTAGAAAATTGGTGCCAGAGATTATAAAATTTCAGCGGCTTAATAGGGAATCCGGTAAAATCCGGAGCTGTCCCGCAACTGTAATGTGGAGCACTGTAATGCGAAACCATTGGACTAGTGTCTGAGAAGGAATTGCAGTGCGATGAAACAGAGCCAGGAGACCTGCCAGTTTTTTAATAATCCTTTTATGACTTGCGATGTACGGGTCGGATACATGAATCGCAGTGTCGTTATTATCAGTTTGGTGTGGTTAGCCGAATGATATTTGCGACGCTTTGTTTTTCATCATGTATCCGAAAGTCTATTTGGTCAACTGGGGAAATGGCGCAGACTATATGCTTTCGAATATGGTCTGCGTTTTATGTTGTCCCGACATTTTAAATCGTGCAGGAAAGGAATGGAGCAAATGAAGAAGATTATTTTGGAGAAGAGTACTTTATTAACGCTGTTAGTCACCAGTGGTGTATTTATGGGGGGGACGTGCGTTTTTGCAGAAGAGCCTGTAGAGAGATTTACTTTAGGTGAGTTTGTAGTTACGGCAAGCCGTGTAGCAACTAATAAGTCTGATACTCCTGCTAATATCAGCGTTATTACAAAAGAAAGTATTGCTGATAATAATTACAGCGATGCCGCTGAAGCTATCAGTAAAATTCCCGGGGTCAATGTTCTTGGCAGCGGAGCAAAAGGTACAAGTATGGGACAGGACAAAATTTTGATTAATGGAGACGAGCGCGTTTTAATACTTGTCGACGGACGGCGCGTTAATTTAGGAAGTAGCGGTAATTACAGTGCAGACTGGCTTCCGCCTGTCAATGCTATTGAACGAATAGAAGTATTGAAGGGTGCAGGTTCAGCTTTATATGGTACAGATGCCGTTGGCGGCGTTATAAATATTATTACAAAAAAAGGCAGTGAGTTGGAGAGCCATGTTACTGTCCGTGCTGCTTCCGGCTCATGGAATACCGAGCAGTACGGTATTACTGCTGGTGGTGCAACTGAAAACGGTTTGGGGATATTTGTCAGTGCCAGTAAAGATCGTCGCGGCAACTATAGCTATAAGGATATTGACGGCGATGTTAAAACTATGCCAAACTCCGGTTTTAATACAGATGGTGTCAACCTGAAACTGGATCAGCAGATTGGGAAGGACAACCGCATTACCATGCAGTTTGAACACTTGAATACTGAAGGCGGAGCTCCTTTTGGTTATTATGGTATTACAACCACAGATAAGCATAAAAGATTGAATAATAATCTTTCTATGCGTTATGATTGGAAAGAAAGTACTGATAATAGCGGTTATATGCAGATATATAGAAATCACCATCATGCACAATTTTTAAGTCCTGATAAAGATAATAAATCAGACTTTATTGATAGCACATGGGGTGTTGATTTGCAGCAAAGCTTTAAATTGAGCGAAAAGAATAATTTAATTACGGGTATAAGTTATTATAAAACTGAAGTGAATAATGATGTAATGTTTGACGGAAAAAAAGAAATAGATAATCAAGCTATATTTCTCGAAGATCGCTGGAAGTTTGCAGATTCTTGGCAGTTGAATACAGGATTGCGTTTTGATCATCACAGTACATATGGAAGTGAACTGACTCCGCGTATATCTTTGAATAAAAAACTTAATGAAGATACCAATGTTTATTTATCGTGGGGCAAAGTTTTTAAGGCACCAACAGTACAAGATTTATATTGGAAACAAAATATGCCTTATGAATATAATGGTGTATGGTATGACAGTTGGACGTTAGGAAATCCTGATTTAAAACCAGAAAAAGGTAATGTTTGGACACTTGGAACCAATACTAAAATAAGTGAAAAGACAAATTTTACTGCCAGTGTTTTTTATAGTGATATTAAAGATGCCATTGCGTGGAAAGGCAATAGTAATGGTGCATATCAGGCGTTTAATGTTGCTAAGGAAAAGCGCAGAGGTATGGAATTAAGTATAAACCATTATTTTAACGATAATTTATCGGGGTATTTGTCGTATACCTATGCAAAATCTGAGCGTAATGATGGATATGGATATGTAAATTACGATAATATAAAGCCAAATATTTATAGAGCTGGTATAAAATATAAAAATGAAAAGCTGATTTTAAACATGGATTTGAATGTTGTTAATGGGCAAGTACTGATGTACACTAATGGTTATGATTCTTATGGATATGCTGATAAATCCTATTTTACTTTAGATTTAGGAGCTCAGTATAAAATCAATAAGGATGCGAAAGTTTTTATTAAAGGATATAATTTAACTAATGCCCGTTATCAGGAATATGGTGGTAAATATAGTAATGGTGAGGCAAAATATCCGATGCCGTCACGCAGTTTTATTGTGGGTATGGAGTACAATTTTTAATGAAACAGTTATTTAATTATTGTTCATTGCCAATGTATGAAGCCGATTTGTCCGATGTTCAGCAAAATCTGCAGAGCTTTCTTAAAGAGTTTGAATTATCTGGTATTGAGCAAAGGGTATATCAACCTTTAGGGCAGGTGCCATACAAGGATCTGACGCTAGGAGTACATTTAAATTATTGGCCGGAATGGATGAGTTTTTTTTGCGGCAATCAAAAGTTGCTTAGGCAAAGCTTTAATAGTGAACAGCAGTTAAAAGATTATTATGGCGGTGCAGCGAATGCAGAAGAATGGCTTAATGTCATAAAAAGCAACTTGCAGGCTGCATTATCAGTACATCCGGAATATTTGGTATGGCATGTTTCCAATGCCGGAAATGAAGAAGTTTTTACTTTTGATTTCAAATATAATGATGAACAGATATTAAATGCAACAGCAGCTGTATTTAATAGTGTTTGCCATATTATTCCAGATAATGTCATCGTACTTTTTGAGAATTTATGGTGGCCGGGGCTGAAACTTTTAGAGCCGGGACTGGTAGAAAAATTTTTCTCGTTATTAAAAACAAAGAACGTTGGAATTATGCTCGATACAGGACATTTAATGAGCACAAACATGTATTTAACTGACGAACTGGCTGGCATCGCTTATATATGTCAAGTATTGGATAAATTAGGAGATCTAAAGCATCTGATCAAGGGTGTGCATTTAAGCTGCTCACTTTCAGGAGAGTATCAGCAGCAGTTTGCCAAAGTGGTGCCGCCGAAAATCGATTTTGCAGCATTGCTGATGCATATCGCAAAAATAGATCGACATATGCCCTTTAGCGATACTGGAGTGTCTGAGATTTTAGAAAAGGTACAGCCGCAATATTTAGTTCATGAATTATTTTATGACAGTTTGTCAGATATGAGCGTCAAGTTATCTCAACAACAAAAAGCCTGTGGTGTTAGGAGCAGATGAGATGAAAATATTTTTTAAAAATATGATGACATTGCTGGCGTGTTTGATGTTTTTAGTGTGCAGCGGTTGCGGCATTAAAGCAGAAAGTGATAAAAACAAGGTTGCTTACAGTTTAACTGATGTTACTGGTACGGTGATCGAGTTTTCAGAGAAACCTAAAAGAATAGTTTCAATGGGAATAGGCAGTGATGAAATATTGCTGGAGTTAGTTGAGCCGGAACGCATTGCTGCACTTACTTATCTGGCTGACGATGCTGGTATTTCATCGGTCAGTGTTAAAGCTCAGGTAATTAAAGGCAGAGTGCAGCGTAATAATCTGGAAGCAATTTTATCTTATGCTCCTGATCTTGTGGTAGTACCTGATTGGGATGGGATAGACTTTGTTGGTCAGCTTCGGTCTGCCGGAATAAAAGTTTATGTTCATAAGACACCTAATACAATGCAGGAAATCAAGGCTAATATTGCTGAGCTTGCTGCTGCTGTCGGAGAAGATGAGCAGGGATACCTATTGCAGCAGCAAATGGATGAACGATTGTCTGCAATTTGGTCTAAAGTCGGAAAAATAAAACCAGAACAGAGAAAAAAGATTGTGGCACTGTCTTTTATGGGGCCAATGGGTATCAAGGGTTCATCTTTTGATGATATGTGCCATTATGCAAATATTATTAATGCTGTTGAGAATCTTGATATTCCTAGAAATGCTGCTTTTTCAGAAGAACAGATGCTTTTATTGGATCCAGATATTATTTTGGTGCCAAGCTGGGATTACAGTGGCACAAAAAATACTGGTGAATTTCAACATCAGATTATGACTAATGAAGCATATCAGGGGATTAAGGCTATTCGTAATCATCAAGTTGTTCAAGTTCACGATAGGTATTTGTACAGTACTTCTCAATACGCTGTTAATGCTGTAGAGGAATTGGCTGCTGTTAGTTATCCGGAGCTATATTAGGAGGCTTAAATAATGTCCGGTCGATGTGAGAATTTATACATTGATCGGGCATTTTTGTATTGACACTAAAGTTAAAGAGTGTTAAAATGCAATAGAGTTAGCTATGGCTAACTCTATTGCATTTTATTTTATGAATAAAGTTGTTTATATTGATTTAAATATAGAATGTTTTTGGTTGAAAACAGTGAGCTATTTATTTTTAAGGGAGGCAGTTTATTGATGAGAAAAATTGCGATTTATGGCAAGGGCGGTATTGGCAAGTCTACTACTACTTCAAATTTATCGGCGGCATTGGCGCTTAAAGGTTATAAAGTAATGCAGGTAGGTTGTGACCCTAAGTCTGATTCAACTAAGAATTTGATGAAGGGGATGCGTATTCCTACTGTTTTAGAACAGCTTAAAGAAAAGGGGGAAGCTTTAGAATTAAAAGATATTGTTTTTGAAGGCTTTGGTGGCGTCCTGTGTGTAGAAGCAGGAGGTCCTACACCTGGTATAGGCTGTGCAGGGCGCGGTATTATTTCAGCTTTTGAAAAGCTGGAGGAGTTGAAGGCTTTTGAAATCTATAAGCCGGATATCGTCATTTATGACGTGCTCGGCGACGTTGTTTGCGGCGGTTTTGCAATGCCTATCAGGGGTGGTTATGCCAGAGAAGTGTTTATTGTTTCTTCAGGAGAGATGATGGCGCTTTATGCGGCTAATAATATTGCTCAGGCGATCAAAAACTTTGGACGCAGGGGTTATGCTCGCTTGAAAGGCATTATTTTGAACGCTAAAAATATTGAGAATGAACAGGAACTGGTGGCCAAGGCTGCCGCTGAGATTGAAACCGAGGTCGTAATGTATGTTCCACGTTCGGGAGATATACAAACAGCTGAAAATCAGGGCGGTACGGTTAGCGAATTTGTACAGGCTTCGCCGATGGTCAAGATCTATCAGGAGTTGGCTGATAAAGTTTTAGAAATGAGTGAAGATACTAAGGGGGATGAATAATGAAAAATAAATTGTTGTTGTTGGCAGTAGTCGTTATAGTAGGTGCGCTTTTGTATTATTGCTTTAATACAGGCAGTAAAAGTGAAGATGTGTCGGCTGCTGCCGGTGAAACTTATAAACTTGAGTATACACCTACGCTGCAGGCTTATGGTTTTACTGAACCGGTTATTTTAAAAGCAAAGCCTCAGCGAGTCGTATCTTTAGTGCATACTCCGGTTTTGGCACTGTATGAGATGGGTATTAAACAGGTTGCTGTGCCCCAGGCGGCGATGCTGGAATGGCCTGCAGATTTGGTGAAGGATGCAAAGCTGCTGAATGTGTCGATGAATTCTAATTTTGATATCGAATCAGTTATTGCTTTGGAACCAGATCTGGTGATAGTAGGTTATCAGTCTAAGGATACTTATGGGAAAATTCTGGATCGTGAAAAAATACCTGTTTATTATGTTGATGCCGGGCATGTTGTATCTTATGAGTCGATCAAGGAATTGACTGACGTACTGATCAAAGCCTTTGGTCAACATAATGCAGGTGCTGAAGCTATTACGGACAGGTTCAACAAATTGGAAGCCAGAATGGCCGAAAAAAGACAGGAAAATAAAGGGCAAAAAGTTATGGTGCTGCAATCAGCCCCGCCGCGTCATTATATACAGGGTAAAGATGGGACTTTAGGCAGTATGCTGGATATGCTGGGGTACGAAAATGTGTATCAGAACAATAAGATGGTATTGATTGATCTGGAGCAGGCTTTATCTTACGAACCGGATTTACTGTTTTGTGTAGGCGGTTCTAAAACTGCGGCAGAGCATCAGCAGGTAATGGAAGAGGATTTTGCCAAAAACCCTGAATACTGGAACAATATTAAGGCGATACGCGAACATGAGGTTATTTATCTGCCGATAAAATATGTTGCGACAGCCGGGATCAATGTTATTGATAATATAAATGAATTGATCGATATTATTGATGCGAAGAAGCTGAAACAAAATGGGTAAAGAAGTAAATGTCCTGCGGGTAAGTATGGTTTGCCTGGTTTTAGTGGCAGTATTATTATTGCTGGCTGTTGTTGCGCTGGGAGTTGGTAGTGCCGGGTATTCGCTGCAGCAGATCATACAGGCTCTTTTTTATGATGAAAGCGGACCGGTGAGGGTAGTTGTTTATAATTTGCGGTTACCGCGTCTTATTATGGCAGTCGAAGTAGGGGCCTGCCTTGCTGTTGCAGGTGCTCTTTTGCAGGCTGTCATGCGTAACCCTCTGGCTGATCCTGGGATTATAGGCGTCTCTGCCGGTGCGGCTACTGCGGCAACGACGATTCTACTGTTGTTTCCGACTTTGGTTTCATCAGTGCCGCTTTTTGCTTTTGGCGGTGCGGCTTTGGCCTGTGTACTTATTTATTTGCTGGCCTGGCGCGATGGGATTGATACTGTCAGAATAATTTTGTCCGGTGTTGCGATAAATACGGTTTTGGGAGCGTATAACTCCTTTTTGCAATTATTGAATTCTGATAATCTTTCCAGTGTTTTATCTTTTATGAACGGCAGTCTTTCGGGACGTTCCTGGGATCATGTTTATATCATTACGGTGTATGCTTTTATTGGTCTTGTTTTAGGCGTATGCTGTATAAAAAATGCCAACATTTTGCAGCTGGGTGACGAGATGGCCCAAAGCCTGGGAGTAAATGTAACTTTTGTACGTATCTTTTTATCTGCGGTGGCAGCTTTTTTGGCGGCTGCGACGGTAGCAGAGGCCGGTATGATCGGTTTTGTAGGGCTGGTTGTACCGCATATTGCGAGAATGATGGTTGGCTCCGACTATAAAGCACTGCTGCCGGTGAGTATGCTTTTGGGTGCGGTGATTCTTCTTGCGGCAGATACTTTGGGGAGGACGCTTATACCTGGGATGGAGATACCTGTAGGTATCGTTATGGCAGTTACCGGCGGACCGTTTTTCTTGTATATGTTAAGAAAGAAGGGCAAAGTAAGTGGAAGTTAAGGGTGAAAAATTAGAGATCGGCTACGATGGGCGCATTGTAGTCAGGGAAATGGATATTACTGTAAAAAAAGGTGAGATCACGACTATCATCGGCCCTAACGGTTCAGGTAAATCTACTCTGCTGAAAGCGCTGACACGATTGCTGCGCTGTAGTATGGGCTGCGTCTATCTGAATCAGGAGGATCTGTACAATATCGACAGAAAAAAACTTGCCAAATGTATTGGTGTTTTGCCGCAGCGCCATTGCGCACCTCCTGATTTTAAAGTCAGAGATTTAGTAGGTTATGGGCGCGTACCCTATCAGAAGTGGTACGAACAGAATACGGAAGAAGATGAAAAGATAATAGAGTGGGCCTTGAAAGCAACAGGTACCTGGGTTCTGCGGGATAAATCTATTCAGGAATGCTCGGGCGGGGAATCGCAGCGGGTATGGATAGCTACCGTATTGGCGCAGCAGCCGGAAATTTTGTTTTTGGATGAGCCGACTACATATTTGGACATTGCGCATCAGCAGGAAACGATGAAACTTGTAAAAAGGCTGAACCATGAGGCGGGGATCGGCGTAGTGATGGTCCTGCACGATTTAAGTCATGCGCTGGAGATCAGTGACCGGATCATAGTTTTGAAAAATGGCTGTAAGTATGGTGAAGGTCGTCCGCAGGATATTATCACACCTAAAATGATGCGTGAGGTTTACGACGTAGATTGTGATATAGTGCAGATTCCTGGGCGTAAGAAGCCTTTAATTATGTTTAAAGAAATAAGTTGATAAAAGGAGTTTTTTATGGCGATGGATGGAAAAGAGCTGGTTGAAAAACTTGCTAAATTGAGTCAGGTACAAAGCATTAAAGATATACCACAGCTTACTCATGCTTTGTTCCCGGGGACACACTGTCCTCTGATGGGTGCGGCTATGGCTGTTGGTGGCATCAAGGATAGCCTGATCGTTGTGGTTGGTACGGATGAATGCACTTATTACACTAAAAGTATGACCATACATTCTGAAAAATTTGGGGGCATTGGCGGCCGTTGTGTTTCAGTCGTTTTGGATGACCATGATGTAACCTTTGGCAGTGCGGAAAAGGTACAGGAAGCTTTTAAAGAAATAATTGAAGAATATCGCCCCCAATGTGTATTTTTGGTAACTACCTGTGTCATTGAAATAATTGGTGATGACTTTGACGCTATTTCAGAAGGTCTCAGTAAGCTTTATGGTATTCCGGTGCTGCCGGTTCATACTGAGCATTTTAAATGTGAGGACCATTTGCCTGGTCTGGAACGAACGATTACTGTTTGTGCTGAAATGATGAAATCGTGTGATTGTGAGAACAGTGTCAATTTGCTGGGGCAGAGAATGGGTGATTTTGCAACGACGGAGCTTTATGCCATGCTGCAGAAAGCTGGCGTAAAAATCGGTTTGCAGCTGCCCTGCGGCTGTTCGGTAGACGATATAAAAAATGCTGCTGCAGCTAAAGTGAATATTGTCGTTAATGATATTGCGCTGCCGCTGGCCCAAAAGATGCAGGAAAAATTTGGTATTCCTTACGTTTACTTCAATAAATTTGTTATTCCAGAAAAAATCTATGAAGCCTATAAAAATCTTTTTGGGTATTTGGAGCTGGAACTGCCGGGAGAATTGGAAGGACTTTATCAAAACGCAAGAGAGAAAATCGAAAAAAACAAGGGTGAATTGGAGGGTATTACTTATATTTACGGGAATACGCCGTATGCAGTTTTTGAAATGAACTGTTTTCTCAGTTCCCTGGGAATGGTGCCTCAGGTGATTCAAACCAACAGATATACAGAAGCAGATGAACCTTATGCAAAAGAAATATTGCAGTATACAGACCCTTATGTTTGCAAAGCGGCTAATATCGCGCCGCTGCAATATGTGTATGATGTATTGTCTCCTTATTTATATTTGGGACATGAGTTTGGCAACAGGCTGCGTCAAAAAGGTATTGCCATTGTTCACAGCGACAGAGCGAGTGGCATGCTGGGCTTTGAAGTTACAGGATATTTACTGCAGCAGTTAGTCAAGTCTGTTAGGGAAGCCAAAGAATATAGAAAGGAGCTGTGCTTATGAGTTTATGCAGATATTTGCCTGTTCCATCAGACAGAATGGGTATCATTTGGAGTCTGCTCAGCGTAAAAGACAGCATCATTCTTGAATATGGCCCGGCCGGGACAACCCATTTTAGTATGGGTTTTTATGGAGCTTTAGGAGTAGACTGGCAGCAGAGGCTGTTTACAACACATATGAACGAAGACGATGTGGTTATGGGCGATGTTACCCGTTTGGAAGAAGCTATTGTCGAATTGGATAAAAGCTATGAACCAAAAGTTATTTTTGTCGTGGCATCTTCTATTTCTGCAGTTATTGGTACTGATATAAAAGGCGTTTGCAATTATATGCAGAAAGAAGTTCAGGCGAAGCTGGTTGCATTTGAGCAGGGAGGATTTAGGGGCGACTACAGCATAGGTCTGACTGAAGTTTATAAATTGCTGGTCAATAATCTTTCTTGTAAAGAACAGAGAAAGAGAAAGAAAATATTTAATATCATTGGCGCGTCAATGGGCAGTTATCGTGCCGCGTCGGATGTATGGGAACTGCAGAACTTGATGCGTGAAGCCTTTGGTTATGAAATGCATACCTGCCTGTGCTATGAAACATCTGTTGATGAAATCGGTGATATCGGCACAGCTGAAATAAATTTGGTAATGCGTCAGGAAGGTTTACCAGCAGCAGAAGTGCTGAAAAATAAATTTGATATGCCATTTGTTGTCAGTGCTCCTTACGGTTATGCAGCAACTTTAGCATGGTTAGAAGAAGTCGGTAAAATTCTGGGACAGCTACCTGACGTTAAAATGTGCGCCAGATTACGTCTTAAAGCACAGAATACAGCGTCTTTAAAAATGTATGCTATGATGATGGGCAGAAAAAAAACACCTCAGGCAGCTGTGATCGGCGAGTATGACCTGGTTAAAGGGTTGAGTGCTTTTCTTCGGTCTGTAGGGATCGATGTTAAGTATAAACTTTGCAGCCATTCTTTAAAAAGTATCGTTGAGCCTGAGTTGGATATTCGATATATATCTGTGGAAAAAGAAAAAATTGATATATTAAAAAAATTGCAGAAGACACTTGTTCTGGCAGACGATGTTTCGCACAGGCTTTGTGATAGCAGTAATGTCGTATTGAGAGTAAGTGCTCCTTTTATTGACGGAGCCCAGATAGCGACACATTTGCCGTTGCTTGGCGAAAAGGGGACAGATTTCTTACATGGTACTAGTAGCTAAAGAATGTTTGGAGATAGGCATGGAAGCTGCAAAACCATTTGGTTTTGTGGGAGACATAGGACAT